>Ga0222716_10002737_pt1 | contig 14290 bp, 15 predicted proteins | sample C33_13DmetaG_FD_165044 | JGI IMG/M metagenome (GOLD analysis project Ga0222716, IMG submission 165044) | Estuarine water microbial communities from San Francisco Bay, California, United States - C33_13D | ecosystem: Environmental > Aquatic > Marine > Unclassified | place: USA: California... | reverse complement strand
TATCGCGAATGACAATAAAAAGTCAGATGACAGTCCGGATTTTTTTATCAAGGCCGGTCAGAGCGACTTCGGCGCAGCCTGGAAGGAAGTCAAAGATGGAGACAAGCCGCTAAAGTATCTTAGCGTAAAGCTTGATTGCCCCACACTTTCAAAACCCATCAGCGCTGCCTTGTTCGATCATGGCAAAGGCGCTGATCTAGTGTGGAATCGAAAATAGCTAAAACACCGACTTACCCTCTTTCATAATTCATGAATTTGTCTCGAGTTCGTAGGCTTGAAAGAAACCTCCGCATAATTGCGGAGGTAATTGCGCAGGGAGATACTAAATATTGGGACATTTACGATAGGTTGGATGGCGAACTACGGGCTATCAAGAAAAGGCAAAAAAGACTCCGCAAAACGCTAAACGAAGTTGAATAAATCAAGCTTGATTATTCCGCGATCACTAATTCTGGCGAGAAGCGTAATTCTATTTTCAATAACTCATCACGCCTATATTCCATCGATCCGCCTTTACCATACGAAGGCCGATCATTTTTATGCCCCATGAGAATGCAGCGTAACCCGTAGTCCAGACCAGCCTCCAGCATTCTATCCTCGAAAGCATGTCGAATAGAATATATTTTGTGATCGGGTGTTTCCAAGAGACCATTTTGTTTGAAATATTTCATGAGGGAATTCGATAGAGTCGTGTCCTTGTCGAAGTAGCGAGGAAACCCATTTGGAAATGCTTTCAAAGCTTCTAGAGAAATACCAATCAGTGGAATTTTTCGATTTGAAGCGCTTGCTTTAACTTCTCTATCTTGTTTCTCGCATATCTCAATGTAGGGAACCTTTGACGTTAAATGAATGTTTTCGGGTCGCAGGTTACAAATCTCGCTTGGCCTCGCGCCTGTTTCAATCAATGCGAGAAGTATCCCTCGCGCTTCGTTGTTCAAGCCATTCAGAGCACCCGGATTCAAAATTTGATTTGTTAGCCAATTCACACTGAATGGGGGACGCTTTTTCGTTTTGTCATCCTTAAATGACAATTTTCTAAAAGGATTCGGACGATCCTCCTGACCTATATAGCTGAAGTATTTCGCATATAGAGTTCTCAAGTTCCCAATGCGCCGATTGGCAGTATAGGGTGTCGGACGCTTGCCATTTTCGTCGCCATGCTTGATACGATCTGCCCACCAATTGCGAAACCTGATCGCTTCATCCCTGGTTATCGATGACATAGGTATATTGCCAACCACACTTATGAAATACTTAACCGAAGCACTAAATGAGTTTCTCCACGACCGTAATTGAGCGGGAGATTTTTTTAGCTGATTGTCAAATTCTATTTCGTTAAAATATAAATCAAGACACTCTGATATAGTTTGTTGTTTTTGTTCAGGAGGAACGACTCCCCCTAAGAGGGCATCCGTAACCTGATCACGAACTTTAGCGCCAGTACCACGCTTTTCCGCGACAGTCTCAATGCGGTCCATTAGTTCATCAAGTGTGGTGTCGTGCAGCAATTCAGCTTGAGTTTTATATTTAAAGCCGAATCCTAACGCTCTTAATGATGCGGCTTGATATCGTTTCTCCTGTACCTGCCTAGTAGCCTCACTAATCCCATCATTTTCATGAGCTTCTTGGCTAAGTGTAGCCCAGTATAGATCATCCGCCTCAACCAAGGCATCCCTCCGGCGCCGCGCAATCTGTAGCGAGTCCGTATTAAGTGAGTGTCGAACTAAGCTGCGACTTTCGATATGCCTGAATTTCTTCGGTACCCGTCTTTGATAATACCAAATATCGCCGCGGCGAATGAGTAATCTGTTTTGGTTTTTGGCCATATCCATATTAAAATGAATCCCACTAAGTACCCAAAATGAATCTCATTATTCACGTTTTTGGATTTGCGGACTCACCATAACATAAAAAAGTTAGTAGATTCAAAATCTTACCAATTTTATGGCAAAAAAGAATGGCTCCGCAAGCAGGACTCGAACCTGCGACAAGCTGATTAACAGTCAGCTGCTCTACCAACTGAGCTATTGCGGAATAGATCATTCTGGGTAGGAGCGCCTAATAACAGTATTTTGATTGCAACGACAAGTGTAATTATTCCTTTTTTTGATAAAAATTTATTTTCTTGCTGTTTTAAATTTTAATATTACACCTAAATTTATATTACAGTCTTAAAAATGAGAGCAGTTATGAGAGATATAAAACATTATAGTGATTTTTGGCCTTATTATTTACGCGAGCATAGTTCACCAGCAACTCGAGGATGGCACTATATTGGAACTGGTATAGGCACATCAATTTTAATTTATGTAATGCTTACCGGAACTTTGAAATTTCTTCCTTTAGTATTCATATCAGGTTATTTTTTCGCTTGGATGAGTCATGCCATGATAGAAAAAAACAAACCAGCTACTTTTACTTACCCAATTTGGTCTTTGATTTCAGACTTTAGAATGTTTTTCTGTTTTTTATCAGGTAATATGAAATCAGAATTAAAAAAAGCTGGGTTAAATAAATAAACCATAAAAAATATTTTCTAAGTAGTTTATTAATTGGTAGAGCTACCTCCTATAGTAAGATTTTCTACATAAAGACTGGGTTGCCCTACACCTACGGGGACGCCCTGACCAGCTTTCCCGCAAACCCCTATGCCTGGATCAAGTTTTAAGTCATTGCCTATATGCTTGATTTGGGTCAGCACCGTTGGCCCATCACCAATTAAAGTTACCCCTTTGAGAGGTTCCTCTATTTTGCCATTTCTCACTCTGTATGCCTCAGTACACTGAAATACAAATTTTCCGCTGGTTATATCGACCTGTCCTCCACCAAAGTTCGGTGCATAGATTCCATCTTTTAATTCACTTAGCATTTGCTTTGGCTCACTCTTACCTGAGAGCATAAAAGTATTTGTCATACGGGGCATTGGTGGGTGAGCAAAAGATTCACGTCTACCATTTCCTGTGGTCTTCACACCAAGAAGCCTTGCATTCATTCTGTCTTGCATGAATCCTGTCAGTATGCCGTCCTCAATCAAAGTTGTTCGGGAAGTGGCCGTACCCTCGTCATCTATAGTGAGTGATCCTCTACGACCTGGTAAAGTTCCATCATCAACTATAGTAACCCCTTTACTTGCGACGCGTTCACCGAGCTTACCGGAAAAAGCTGAAGTACCTTTACGTATGAAGTCACCTTCTAGTCCATGTCCCATTGCTTCATGCAATAACACACCGGGCCAACCAGGTCCTAATAAAACATCCATTTGTCCAGCCGGTGCAGGCATTGACTCTAAGTTTACTTTTGCACCCCTTAATGCTTCTTGAGCCAAAGGCTTCCAAAATGAAGGATCAATGTATGAGTCATATGATTGCCTTCCACCAGCGCCAGCATAGCCATTTTCTCTTCGTCCATTTTTTTCAGCTGTAATGGATATATTTAGTCTGACTAAGGGTCTAATATCATCATAGCGTTCTCCACCAGAACGCATAATACTGATTGCACGTCTATTGCCACTCATTGTAACTGATACTTGAACTACGGATGAGTCTAATGCCCTGCAATAAGCATCTATTTCTTTTAGTAGATCAACTTTTACTCCAAACACAGGATCACCTGTAGGGTCAAAATCCTCGTAAAGTTTAGCATTTGTACGAGCTGGGGCGCAGGCAGGGGACCTTTTGTAGCCATCTTTAACCATATTGACTGAGTTGGCTGCACGAGATAATGAACTAGCTGTAAGGTCTGTACTTTGAGCAAATCCACTCATCTCGCCCACTACACAACGCAACCCAAAGCCGCGGGATGAATCAAAGCTTGCAGTTTTGAGTCTACCGTCATCAAAAGTAAGTGCTTCTGAAACACTACGTTCTACAAAAAGCTCTCCATCATCGGCTCCTAAAAATACATCGTCAATTTGACGTTGGGCCTCCTCAGGTGTGAGATCACATTCTTCAAAAATAAAGTCAGTCATATTTATTCAATCTTATTGTATATTTAATAATCTCAATAATGAACTTACAACTTTAAACAAGTAATATTCTGCGACAATCCGCGCGGCATTTGCGACTGACATTTGTGTTGATGTAGCTCTATAAGACATCAATGTAGTAGACTCACCTCTGCCAATATTTAGGATAACAAACAAATCATGCGAATAGTTAGTAATATATTAAAAAGCTTAGTAATTTTATTTACTATGCCGAGTGTAGCTTTCGCCAATAAACCCACTGACGGTGGATATTGGTTACAGGATGCAGCCACGCCAGTTATGGAAGAGCTTACAAAGTTACATAATTTTGTTTTTTGGATTATTGTTGCAATCACTTTATTTGTTATGGTTTTGATGGGTTGGATTATGTTCCGTTTTTCTGCAAAAAGAAATCCTACTGCTTCTATGACAACTCATCATGTAGGTCTCGAAGTGGCTTGGACTATAGTACCAATAATTATACTTTTGGTTATGGTTGTTCCAAGTATGCGTCTTTTATACTTTCAAGACGCTCTTCCTGAAACAGATATGACTATAAAAGTGACTGGTAACACTTGGAATTGGGAATATGCATATCCTGACTTCCCTAATGTGGAATCATTTATATCTAATCCATTAGAGAAAGAAGAAGCCGGGGATTTGTATCTCCTTAAAACAGATGCTGCGCTTGTTGTTCCAGTAGATACTAAAATAAAAGTATTAATAACATCATCAAATAATCTGCATTCTTTTGCGGTACCTGCTTTTGGAGTCAAGATGGATGCCGTTCCTGGTAGAATTAACGAAACTTGGTTTGAGGTTAACCCTGGAAAAGAAGGAACATATTTTGGACAATGCTCAGAATTGTGTGGCGTTAATCATTACAAAATGCCAATTGAAATTGAAGTTGTAAGTAAAGATGAGTTCAAGTCTTGGATTGCTAATGATGGAGCTTTTACCAAAACACTAACGTCAAACTACACTGCCTCTATTGAAGCTCAAGATTAGGAGATAGGTCATGGTAAGTACAACATATGATGATCATGATGACGGCAAACCTGGTTTTTTTGCTAGATGGTTCTATTCAACTAACCATAAAGATATAGGAACATTATACTTAATATTCGGAATTATATCAGGTATTATTGGTGGTTACTTATCTCTTATGATGCGAATGGAATTGGCTGAACCAGGAATTCAGATTTTCGAAAATGGTCATGCTTATAATGTTTTTGCATCTATGCACGGTCTAATAATGATCTTTTTCATGGTCATGCCTGCGATGATTGGAGGTTTTGGAAATTGGTTTGTTCCCATAATGATTGGAGCTCCAGATATGGCATTTCCTCGAATGAATAACCTTTCATTTTGGCTTCTTCCCGTTGCTTTAATTTGTTTGCTTATCAGCTTTTTTGTGCCGGGTTCTGCATCAGGTAATGGTTTTGGGGGCGGATGGGTAATGTACCCGCCTCTTTCTACAAGTGGCGCGCCAGGACCTGCTTTTGATTTTATAATTATTGGCTTACTTGCAGCTGGTTTTTCTTCAATATTTGGCGCGATTAATTTTATTACAACTATCTTAAATATGCGAGCACCGGGTATGACTATGCATAAAATGCCTTTGTTTGCTTGGTCAGTTTTAGTTACCGCCTTTTTACTACTCCTAGCTCTCCCAGTTCTTGCTGCCTCTTTGTTTATGCTATTTACGGATAGAATTGACGGTGGTACTGGATTTTTCGATCCAGCCATGGGTGGCGACCCTGAGATGTTTCAGCATCTATTTTGGTTTTTTGGGCACCCTGAGGTTTATATTATGATACTTCCCGCCTTTGGAATGGTATCACACGTTGTATCTACTTTCTCAAAAAAACCAATTTTTGGTTATTTAGGAATGGCTTACGCCATGGTAGCGATTGGTGTTGTTGGCTTTGTAGTATGGGCCCATCATATGTATACTGTTGGTATGGATGTTGACTTAAAGGCATACTTTCTTGCTGCAACATTAGTCATTGCTGTGCCTACAGGTGTAAAAATATTTTCATGGCTTGCTACAATGTGGGGCGGTTCGATCTCTTTTACTATTCCTATGCAATGGGCTTTAGCATTTATATTCTTATTTGTTATAGGAGGGGTTACTGGTGTTATGCTTGCTAATGCGGGAGTAGATGTTGCATTACATGATACTTACTATGTTGTGGCCCATTTCCATTATGTGTTATCCATGGGAGCTGTTTTTGGTATATTTTGTGGTTTTTACTATTGGTTTGGCAAAATGTCAGGGTATCTCTACAATAAATGGCTTGCAGCAATTCATTTTTGGTTATTTTTTATAGGTGTAAATGTCATATTCTTTCCACAGCATTTTCTTGGACTTAATGGGATGCCGAGACGCTATGTTGACTATCCGCAAGAATTTGAACTTTGGAACCAAGTATCATCATTTGGTGCATATATTACTTTAGCAGGGGTTGCTTTTTTCTTATTGATGTTGATTGAAGCATTTATTCGTAAAAGACCAGCTAGTGAAAATTATTGGGGAGAAGGTGCTACTACTCTTGAATGGACACTTTCTTCTCCTCCACCTTATCATCAGTTTAATACCTTGCCTCGTATTGAAGAAAATGATGAGCATTAGTGGTTAATTCTAATAATACCCTCGATACAAAGGCTACGTTATCTGACGTGGCCTTTAATACATCTGGTATTTCTTTAGCTAAACCCTCAGATTTTATTGCTTTGATGAAGCCTAGGGTGATGAGCTTGGTGGTTTTTACAGCCTGGGCTGGTCTAGTTCTTGCTCCTGGAAGTATATCGCTCTGGAATGGGTTTGTATCGATATTATGCATTGCAGCTGGAGCCGGTGCTTCTGGAGCATTAAATATGTGGTATGATGCTGATATTGATGCTGAAATGTCAAGAACAAAGAAGAGACCCTTACCTCAAGGTAAAATGCACCCTAGAGCTGCTTTAGGTTTTGGAATCCTAGTTAGCATAGCTTCAGTATGGATGCTACATATAGCATCTAATTTTGTTGCGGCATCACTGTTAGCATTTACTATATTTTTTTACTTGGTAATTTACACCATATGGCTCAAGCGTAGAACCCCTCAAAACATTGTGATTGGAGGAGCTGCGGGTGCATTTCCCCCTATGATTGGTTGGGCAGCCGTTACTGGAGACATTTCCTTGGACTCAGTTATGCTCTTTATGCTGATATTTATATGGACACCACCTCACTTTTGGGCATTAGCTTTGTATAAAACAATAGATTATGAAAAAGTTGGAATTCCTATGATGCCTAATGTTAAAGGACCGGCTTCAACACGTAAGCAAATTATGTTTTATTCTTTGGCTCTTTTTATTATTGCCATTCTTCCTATTTTTTCTGGCCTCTCTGGAAGCTTATATGCTGTTTGCTCTATACCGCTAAATATAGGATTTGTTGCTTTAGCATTTAAAGTTTGGAGATCTAAGGCTGGTGAAATTCCTGAAGACAAGACTGATACTTCCCTATACGCAGTAAAATCAGGTGATCGGGCTGCTCGGAATTTATTTGCCTATTCTATTGTGTATCTTTTTGCAATATTTAGCGTACTTGCAGCCGAAGCTTTGTTAACTTAAATTTTAGATACTTGTTTATTGATATAGCTATTTATTTCATTTTTTAGAACAGTCATTGGTACATTTCCTCCAAGCACTAAGGTGTCGTTAAAGCTTTTGTAATCAAAATTTGTACCAAGCTTTAATTTTGCATTCTCTCTTAATTTGTTAATAGCAGAATGACCCACTTTATAGCCACATGCTTGGCCTGGCCAGGCACAATAACGGTCTACTTCACTTTGAACTTCATCATAGCTTGATCCATTGTTCTGAATAAACCAATTAATTGCCTCTTCACGAGTCCATCTTTTAGCATGAAGACCTGTATCAACAACTAATCTACAAGCTCTAAACGCTAGAGATTGCAAGTAGCCTAAACGTCCTGCTGGAAATTCATTATATACACCAAGTTCATCAGCTATTTGTTGAGCATATAGCGCCCAACCTTCTGAGTATGCATTAAATGCTAAAAGAGAACGAATTAGAGGTTGTTTAAATGTGTATTCGCCTTGCCAAACATGGCCCGGTATTGCTTCATGATATGTTAAATCTGCAAGGTTGAACTTATTATGCAGATTTGTTGACCTTAAATTTATCCAAAAATGACCTGGCTGAGTTCCGTCGATAGAGCCTGCTCCACCATAAGCACCAGGTGCACCTGCTTCTATTTCTGGAGCAATTCGAGTAACCTCTAAAAAACCTGGTACTAATGTATTGAAGGCTTGGGGCATACGGTTTCTGATGTCCTTAATGACATCATCAATAAAGCTCATTATCTCAAGACGCCCGGGGTCTCCCTTTTTAAATAAATACCTGTCATCTCTACTTAACGCCAACATTCTATCACCCACAGAACCTTGCGAATATCCAACTGACTTCAATATAGGATCCATTTTTGAATGTAATGCTTTAAGCTCTTCTAATCCCATTTCATGAACTTCATCTGGAGTCATATCAGTAGTTGTTCCAGCTTTTAAAGCCCATGAATAGTATGCATCTCCATCTTTTTTAGCCCATACACCTGCATCCGATGTTGTAAGGGAATTTTTTGCGATATGTGCCTTAATTTGATTTTCCAGTGCAGGCTTTATATTTTCATTAGCGACCAAGATGGCATCAGAAAGGTATTTCTTATCAGCTTTTGAAGCCAAATTTTTAATAATAGTCCAATCTGCGATATTACTGTTTCTTTGCTGTTGGAGTTGAGCAATTGTTTTTTGCATTAAAAAGTTAGGTAAAGTAACATTAGTTTGCCTTACTCTTTCTGTTTCACCATTCAGTTGATGAGCATATGACTTCATTCGTTCAATGTATTGTTCAGAATCTTGAGCTGTTTGAATGGAATGAGATGACTCTAAAAATGATGGAATTTCTACATAAGAACCAGTATTCTGCGAAACTATATAAGGACTATTTCTATAAGACCAATTAGGGTTTAGTACCGCAACATCACCAAATGAAAATTCAAAACCCTTTACTGCCAAATCGAATACTGATTTTACAACTTTTAAATTAAGTTGAGTTTCAGATGAAACATTTCTTAAACTAACATTTTTAAGTTTTTTCTGTAATTTTAATATATTTTTTTTGATATGGAGTTGTCCCTCAATCGACCGGTCTGTTAGTTGAGATTTAAATTTCTTATTAATACCTTTATCAATACCAGCGCTTGAAGCGCTTTCTGGATATGCAGATAATATGAATTTAGTAGCTTGCTCTAAAAGAACTTCGCCTGATATCGAGTCAGCATGTAAACCTGCGAAACTATTTGTTGCTATTGATGATGATACTGCTGCTGCTGAAGAGAATTTAAGAAGCTTACGTCTTGAAATAGCCATAAAGGAATACCCGTAATAGTAAGTAAACTAATGGCATGACAGTAATTATAATGCAAATTATCTCTATAAAAAATTTTATTCAATAAGCGACACTACGCCATACGGTATGCGTTGATAGATTGTAGTAAGTACTGTTGCATCCACATTTATGAGATAAAGTTATGAGAGAATATAGAAATAAACCCACGGATTTTCACAAGCCATCCGAAGATGAACTCGATGCCCGTAGAAAGCGAAACATTGCAATAGCCGTTGGTTTGAGCTTGTTTATGGCTTTTGTATTTATTACAATGGTTTCAAGTGGAAATATCCCTAATGTCAGCTAATAGAAAAACTCTATCGCTTTTAATAGTTTTATGCTTTTCAATGCTTGGTTTAGGGTTTGCGTCTAAACCTCTATACGATACGTTTTGTCGAATAACTGGTTACGGGGGTACTACTGGGTATTCAAAAGACAATTTCTCAGAGATTTTAGAGCGCGCTGTGAAAGTAAATTTTGATTCAAATGTAAATGGTCTCCCTTGGGAGTTTTCACCTGAGCAATCTGACATGTCTATAAAGCTTGGTCAAACAGGGCTGGCGTATTACAAAGTTAAAAATACTAGTAATAAAGCTTTGATTGGTACTGCTACATTTAATGTAACCCCTATAAAGGCTGCACCTTTTTTTATAAAAACAGAATGTTTTTGCTTTACAGAACAACGTATTGAACCTGGCCAAGAGTTATCAATGCCAGTTATATTTTTTGTTGATCCACAATTAGATGAAGATCAAAGATTAGCTGATGTGAAGGATATAACTCTCTCATATACTTTTTTTGATGTTAAAAGTGCAAATGAGAATCTAACTGCGGCGCAAGGCCGCGAGGTACTAAACTAACACACTAGAGTATTGCAGGCTGCACGGACCTTGTTTATAGGATGATGGAAATAAGCATCTTCGAATCGTAGGTGCATGTAAATCTTGAGGTATTTATGGCCGGTCACGCTGTTGAACACGATTATCACTTAATACCGCCAAGCCCGTGGCCATTTTTATCTGGATGTGCTGCATTGGTCTGGGGACTTGGAATGGTTTCGTTTTTTGCTGGTCTAGTTGATCGAACAGGCGAATCTCCCATGACAGAATGGTTTTTTGCCAACGGATTAGATACTTTAAAATCATCATTAACCGGTGACGGCTCAATCTCTGGTGGATGGATAATCCTTTTGGTTGGTTGTCTATTTGCTGCTTATGTGATGTATGGCTGGTGGAAAGATGTAGCTGCTGAATCAGAAGCCGGTGATCATACTCCAGTTGTAGACATTGGACTGCGCTACGGTATGATTATGTTTATCATGCAAGAAGCAATGTTTTTTGTTGGATGGTTTTGGATGTTTTTTGAATTAGGCCTTTTTCATAAGGTACGAGCTACTTGGAATCCAGATATTCTTGAGAATGCAGCTGGTTATGCAGAGTCAATGGCCCCTGGTGTTACATCAGTTGACCCTTGGCATTTGCCCTTAATGAACACATTGGTGTTGTTACTTTCGGGAACGACTGTTACTTGGGCTCATCATGCTTTGATGCATAATGATCGTAAAGGAGCAAAATGGGGATTATTCCTTACGATAGCCTTAGGCATTATATTTACTTGGTTGCAATTGATCGAATATGCTGAGTTATTTCATTTACGTGAAAGTGGTCACGAGGCCTGGATTGGAAATAATGCTTATGGATCAGCCTTCTTCATGGCGACAGGTTTCCACGGTTTCCATGTTTTAATAGGTACAATATTTTTATTCGTGTGTTGGGTGAGATTACTGAAGGGTGGCTTTAAACCTGAAAAACACTTTGGTTTTGAAGCAGCTGCTTGGTACTGGCATTTTGTAGATGTTGTTTGGTTATTTCTCTTTGCTTTTGTATACATCATATTTGCTATGAATGGAGCTGCTCATTAGCAGAGAAGGGTTATCTCCATTTGCCACAGGGTTTAGGGGGCTTTGCCCTAAATGTGGTGAAGTTAAATCTTCAAAGATAGACCTTTGAGGAAAATACACTTTAATCCTATGCCATGGCTAACAGTCATTGTGATCTCTATTTTATTAATTCTTATTAATCTTGGAACATGGCAGTACGAACGCCTCAAATGGAAAACTAAATTGCTTGCTGAAGTTGAAAGTGCGGCAGTTTCTGAACCATTTTCCTCACTAGAAGAAGTACAAAAAGCCATTTCTAGTTCGTCTCCAGTTGATTTTCGTCGTATAATTCTAACTAGCAGTAGTCAAAATTCTAGCTCTCACTTTTTTGTTTTCAGTGCGGAAAATAGGAATATAAATTGGAGAGTATTTAAACCTATTACCAGCTCAGGCGTTACAGTGTTTGCTAGCCTTGAGACTATTAGTGATAGTGATAAATTAAGATACAAAAACTATGTAAACAGAAATAACTTACCAATCGTTGGTTATGTTAGATTAGCACGAGAAGTTACAACAGGTGCACCCAAAAATACTCCTGAAGAAAATAGGTGGTTTGGTTTTAATCAATTGCCAGATAGTCATGGGTGGAATGATTTAGCGGATATTGATGCTGATATGAGATTTTATATTGATGTTAAATCTACGAGTCTCAGTAACACTTCCTTGAAAGCAATGAGGCCGGATATTAGAAATAATCATATGGATTACATGCTTACATGGTATAGTTTTGCAATTATTTTACTAATAATATATTTAATTATTCATCACAGGGCAGGTAGGCTAAAATTCTATAATGAAAATTAATAAAAATATTACTCTAGAGGGTAATTGGTGCGGAGCATCGGTAGTTTTATGTCAGCCTGTTAAATCAAATTTTAATGAATGGGTTAGTTTAAGAAAACATAATCAAGAATATCTGAAGCCTTGGGAGCCAGAGTTCAACAACCTTAAGTTAGTGAAAAAACATTATTTAACGAGATTAAAAAGTTATAATAAGATGGCCCGCCTTGGAAAAGCTCTGCCCTTTTATGTTTTTCGTTCGAAAGATAAACGAATGATAGGTGTTTGTAATATTTTAGATATTCAAAGAAATATATCGCAGACAGCAAAAATTGGATATTGGATTGGGAAAGAATACTCCGGTTTAAATTTTGGTAAATCAGCTGTATTAGCAGTTACAAATTATTGCTTTAATGAGTTGTCTTTAAATAGAGTAGAAGCCGCGGTTATGGTCAAAAATGCTCCATCTATTTCTATTCTTAAAGCTTTGGGTTTCAAAGAAGAAGGAATTTTACGTAAGAATTTAAAAATTAATGGTAAATGGGAAGATCATTATATTTTCTCAAAGATTTTATCAGACAACTATGCTTGAGGACTTATTAAGGTCTATTTCTTTAAACAATCAAAAAATAATATTATCTTAACCTTGTAATGGAACTTATTATAAGACTAAAAGGTGTATATTTAATATAGGAGAAAACATGTCTATACAAAAAGGTGATAAACTTCCTTCAGCTACTTTTATGACTATGGGATCTGATGGTCCTGAACCTATAGATACAAATACAATTTTTAATGGAAAAAGAGTAGCGCTATTTGCTGTCCCCGGCGCATTTACACCAACTTGTTCTGCAAAACACCTTCCAGGTTATAAGGATCTAGTGAATGAATTTAAAGATAAGGGAATAGACACAATAGCATGTACCTCGGTAAATGACGTTTTTGTTATGGATGCATGGGGTAAGGATCAAGGCCTTACAGGGGAAATAATACTTTTAGCGGATGGCAATGGTATTTTTGCAAAAACTATAGGACTTGAGTTGGATGGGTCTGGGTTCGGCATGGGAAGTCGTTCCCAAAGATATGCTATGGTAGTTAATGATTTAGTTGTCGAAAATGTTTTCGTTGAAAAGGGTGGGGAATTTAAAGTATCAGCAGCAGATTATTTGTTAGAGAAAATTTAATTATAAACTATTTTGATTAAGTCGGTATCTTATTTGCAGACCTCATTTCTTCAAGCCCTTGGCGCGCTAACTCGTCTGCGCGTTCGTTTCCGGCAACACCTGCATGCCCTTTGACCCAATTCCATTGAATATTTCTCTTCGAGTTGAGGTTATCCAGTACTTTCCACAGGTCAGTATTAACAACAGGCTTTTTATCCGACTTAACCCAGTTCTTCTTTTTCCAACCATGTATCCATTCGGTAATGCCTTTCATAACATAGGTACTATCTGTCCATAAAATAATTTCACCAGTATAGGTTTTATTTACTGATTCTATAGCTTTTATTGCTGCCATCATTTCCATGCGATTATTAGTAGTTTTAGGATCACCGCCTTTTAATGTTTTTTCTTTATCGCCATATTGTAATAAAACTCCCCAGCCTCCAGGACCAGGGTTTCCAGAACATGCGCCATCGGTATAAATTGTTAATTTTATTTTTTTATCCAACGTCAAGTAACTTTCTTGGCAAACGAAAGATTACCTTTTCCTTGGTAACCTCTACTTCATTGATTTCGATTTTATATCTTGATTTTAAAGCTGCTATAACTCCATCCGTTAAGTATTCTGGGGCACTTGCTCCTGCAGAAAGACCAATAATATCTGCTTTGTCTACAATTTCCCAGTCTATACTTTCAGAACTTGAAATTAACATTGAATTTTTTGCTCCTGCTTTATCTCCTACTTCGACGAGACGTTTTGAGTTAGAAGAAGTTATTGAACCTATTACAAGTAATAAATCACATTTCTCTGCTATTGCTTTAACTGCTGTCTGTCTATTTGTTGTAGCGTAGCATATATCTTCTTTGTACGGTAAGGCTATATTTGGAAAGCGATCTTTTAATATGCTGATTATATGGAATGTGTCGTCAACGGAAAGTGTTGTTTGTGTTACTAGAGCAAGACTATCATAGGCTTCTGAATTAAAA
>Ga0222716_10002735_pt1 | contig 14291 bp, 17 predicted proteins | sample C33_13DmetaG_FD_165044 | JGI IMG/M metagenome (GOLD analysis project Ga0222716, IMG submission 165044) | Estuarine water microbial communities from San Francisco Bay, California, United States - C33_13D | ecosystem: Environmental > Aquatic > Marine > Unclassified | place: USA: California... | reverse complement strand
TATTATGGCAGCAACCCCGAATAAAGGTAAAGCTAAAGTAAAAGTTACTGCAAAAGGTAAACGAGTTAGCTATGGTCAGGCAGGTAAAGCTAAAGATGGTAGCAGAAGAGTACAACCTAGTAGTAAAAAAGGTGATGCTTACTGTGCGAGGTCCCTTGGACAAAAGAAACGTTCACCGGCAGCAGCTAAGAATCCTAACAGCCCATTAAACTTAAGTAGAAAAAGATGGAAATGTTCAGGAGCTAAATCAAAGAGGTAATCATGGCAGTTAAGAAAACCAAGAAAGATGCTTGCTACAAAAAAGTAGCCAGAGCTATGCCTAAGAATTCTGCATACAGATCAGGACACATGGCTAAGTGCCGCAAGGTTGGTGCTAAGAGTTACGGTAAAAGTAAGAGGAAGTGATATGGCAGTAAGAAAGACAGCTAAAGGCGCTTCTCTTAAGAAATGGTTTAAAGAAGATTGGCGTGATGTTAAGACAGGTAAACCTTGTGGTCGATCAGGTAAGAATGATAAGCGTAAAAGTTATCCTGCCTGCAGACCCAAGGCTGTAGCCTCTAAGGTAAAGAAATCTGAGACTAGAAAGAAAACAGGACCTAAAGCAATAAAGTGGTCTGTTACTCCCTCTGGGAAGAAAAGGAAGAAATAATGTTATGTAATAGAAAAACTCCTATGATTAAAAAGAAGAAAGCTTTTAAACATTGTGCTGGTTGTAAAACAAAAGCAGCTTGTAAGAAAGCAGGTAAATGTGTGGGTAAGAAGAAATAGTTTATTACCATTAGGAAAAATTATGGACAGCAAAATGAAAGAAGAAAGAGCTCAGTTGGAAGCTCTTAGAGAGTTAAAGAGAAGAAAAAATCTAAAAGATTACTCTGAAGACTTTGAAAAATTTTCTGAGGAACAAATAAGAATTATTACTAAAGACGCTACTAAAGGTTTTGTGCCATTTAAATTTAATGAAGCTCAATCTATTATTAACGAAGCTTTAGAAAAACAAAGAAAAGAAACAGGTAAAGTTAGAGCTATAATACTTAAGGCTAGACAACAAGGTATCTCTACCTTTTGTGCTGGAAGAGTATTCTGGAAGACTTACTTTCAACAACACACTAGATCTGTTGTGATGGCACATGATAGTGCTACCTCTGATTCTTTGTTTAGCATGAGTAAAAATCTAATTAAGAATATGGAAAAAGGGTTACAACCTAAGTTAGAAAAAACGAACGCAAAAGAAATTTCAATTCAAACGCCGGCATACCCTGATTCGGATGCAGTTGGATCATACCGTCTGTATACCGCTGGTTCACCAGAGGCTGGAAGAGGTACTACACCTACTATATTACATGGATCAGAAGTTGCATTCTGGCAACATGATGCTAAGATACTTGCTGGGCTATTCCAAGGTATATCACAATCAGATGGTACTGAAGTTATTATTGAGTCAACAGCTAACGGTGCATCAGGTGAATTTTATAGGTTGTATCAAGCGGCAGCTGCAGGTGAGTCTGATTATATAGCTATCTTTATTCCTTGGTTTAAAACTATAGAATATAAAAGAGAAGTACCTGAAGGATTTGAATTAACATTTGAAGAAAAAGATTATAAAGAAAAGTATGATTTAACAGATGAACAACTATACTGGAGACGATTAAAGATCGTAGAAGGTGGAGTAGATAAGTTTAGACAAGAGTATCCTGCTAATTCAGAAGAAGCCTTCTTGGTTTCTGGTGCATCAGTATTTGACTCAGAGAAAATAAACTCATTTAAACCTACACCACCAATTGCATTGAGAGGCTATAATGATGATCTCGGTTCTTTTGATGACAGCCCTAGAGGTAATCTAGAAATATGGATACCACCTGATTGGCAAGACAATTATATTATAGGGGCTGATGTTGCTCTTGGTGTTAAACAGGATTATAGTACAGCTATAGTTATGAACACTAAAGGTCACATCTGCGCTATGTATAGAGATAATACGGTAGATCCTACTTTATATGGTGAACATTTATTTTATCTAGGTAGATATTTTAATAACGCACTGTTAGCAGTAGAATCTAATAGTATGGGTGTAGCTACATTACAAAGACTCAAACAAATGAGTTATGTTAATATGTATTATGAAACGAAAGCAGCTAGGTTAAGCTCAGAAGAAGGTCAAACTCCTGGATTCAGGATGACACACGGAAGTAAACCTAGAGTTATCGGTCAGTTAAAAAATGCTGTAGAAGAAGAAGACATTTGGATTCCTTCTAAAGTAATACTATCTGAAATGAAAACATATATATCTACACCATCAGGTAAAACAGAAGCGTTACAAGGACATCATGACGATACTGTTATGGCATTAGCTATTACCTGGGAAGCTTATCGTACTAACATAGATAAATTATCAAATCAAAAAGTCGATTGGAGACAAAAGAACTTTGTCAACACTAATAATGAGGATTGGATTTAATGGCTAAAACAAGCAAACAGATAGAAGACGTTAGGGCTAGAATGATGAAAGACCCAAGACAAGCTAACTTTGCTAAGCACATGATTAATCCTGCTACTGAAGAAGGTCAAGAGAAAATAAAAAACTTTCAGGCGGCAGGAGTTAAGGCTTCAGCAGAGGCTCGTAGACTAAAGAAAGAACGTGACGCTAGAATTAAAGAGAAAGCCGCTGAGATGGCTGAGACTTTAGAAGCACTTAATGTTGTTGCACAAGATCCCTTGGATGTAATGAAATTGCTAATGCATGAAGCAATGGAAGCAGGTGATCGTGAAGAAGCATTTAAGATAGCTAAAGAACTAGGCGAATATAAAGCACCTAAGAAAACAAGAGTGGAAACTGTTAATACAGAGAAAACTAGTGCAGACTTAAGTGTAGAAGAGTTAGAAGAACTAGCTCAACTTAAAAAAGATTTAGGAGGACAATAATGGCTATTTATAGACCTTCAAAAGGTGTTAAACAAAAGAATGGTAAGGTCTGGGACCCTACTAAGAAATCTAAGAATTCAGCTACTTATGGACGTGATAACGTTAAAGAACATAAGGAGCCAGAGCTTGTCCGTGCCCATCGTGAAGAATGGCGAAAAGAGGGTAAAGACGGACTACACAGTTGAACCTCATGCTGTCCTTTAGGTTTTCGGGGTACCTTTGGTTCAAAAACCCCGTACTAGAATACATGCCCATATGGGTGCTAGATTGATAGGAGGCCTTATATGGGCGATTATATGAGTGGTTACCGTGAAAAAGTAACTGACGACCAACTAATAAGTTTAATTGATACAGGTGTATCTAATTCTGCTGGAGACTTTTTAAACTCTTCTGAGTTAGCTAACGATAGATTACAGTCTACTTACGAATACGCTGGATTACCAGCAGGGCATCTTAGTCCTAATGGTGTATCTAAAATTGTTTCATCAGATACTACAGAAACAATAGAAGCTTACTTAGCCATTATCTCAGAACTAATGTTTAACAACAACAGATTAGCTAAATTTAAATCTTGGACAGCCTCACCAAGCGCTATTGCAGCAGCAAATGACGCTTCTGATTTAGTTAACTATACCATATTCAAAAAGAATAATGGTTGGGAATTAATGAATACATGGGTAAAGTCTGCTTTACTATGGAAAAACTCTATTATCCGATGGGATTTTGTAGAAGATATTTCTACTAGCTTTGAAGAGTATGATTCACTTACTGAAGAATCATTAGACCTTAAGTTATCAGAGAAAGATATAGAAGTAGTAGGTGAGTTAAACTTTAACCCAGCAACTAACAGTTATGAAGATGTAAGATTAAAAAGATCTTATGATATGTCTAGAGTTAAGATTGAAAATGTTCCACCGGAAAACTTTCTTATATCAAGAGATGCAAGCTCTATTGAAGATGCAAACTTTGTAGGTGTTCAAATAGAAATGTCTAGATCAGATATACGTAAAATGTATCCTGAGATGGCAGAAGAAGTATCTGACTGGTCTGAGTTACCTAGTTCAGGTGAAGAACATTCTAACTACTCTGAAGATGTAGCTGTACGTAAACGTGTTACTGGACAAACATATTGGTCTGGTGCAGGAGACGATACTTACGACATGCTTGAAGCTAACAGAAATGTAGCTGTAACAGAGTGTTGGATTAAGGTTGACCGTGATGGTGACGGTATAGCAGAACTTAAACATATTATCACAGCAGGTAGTACTATACTACATGAAGAAGATTGTAGTTACGTTCCACTAGCTTCATTAAGCCCATTTGAAATACCTTATGAGTTCTATGGTTTATCTATTGCAGATATGACTAGATCTACTACACTTACATCTACTGCTATACTACGTGGTTTTGTAGAGAATACTTATTTAAGTAACTACTCACCTAAGTTAGCAGATCCTAATGTTGTAGACTTTTCTGCTTTACAGAATATGAGACCTAAACAGATTATACCTACTAACGGTAATCCTGCAGGTGCAGTTTCAGATCTCCCACCAAGCACTATAAGTGCAGGTACAGTTCCTTTATTACAACACTTGCAAGTACACAAAGAACAAGCTACAGGTATGTCTAAAGCGGCACAAGGACTTAACGACGAACTATACGTTTCAGGTAACAGTGAAATGAAGTTAAATCAAGTTATGTCTGCTAGCCAAAAGAGAATACAACATATAGCTAGAAAGTTTGCTGAAGGTGGATTTAAAAGACTATGTGAAGGTGTTTACAAAACTATTCAAGACAACATGGATGAAGTAAGTATTATGTCTGACAGAAGAGGAGCAATCCTTGATGTAGATTTAAAGAGCTTACCTAAGAACATGGAACTAGAAGTCGATGTAGATTTGGGTGAAAACTCTAATGCTAATAAAAGAGATAAGCTTATGTTATTAGCCTCTCAGTTAATACCTATGCTTAAAGACTCCGGACAAGGTATGATGATTAAGCCAGACGCAGTAGCTAACATTGCTTTTGACTTGGTTAATACTCTTGATCTTAAACCAGAACAGTATCTTGTAGATCATACTACTGAAGAATTTTTAGAGAAAGCTAAAAAGGCTATGAGTGTAAGTGAAGAAGAGAAAAAGAAAAACAAGGAGATTGCGGCTCGTGTTGAAGAATCTAAAGCTAAGCAAGCTGAAGCTAACTCAGTTTATACTAAGGTGCAAGCAGATAATGCTTTACAAGATAACATTAGGCAAACGGCTATTGCACTGGATCGTCATGGTCAAGAATGGGCTCGTCTCAAGACTGCGGCAATTAAGGCAGAAGTTTCGCCAGACCATCTCCCGACTCCGGGAAATATGGATGAAATAATGATGAAGGCAATGGAGATAGTTAAGTCTATCGAAGCAGCACCATCAGGAAAAGAAGGCGGTTCACTAGACGATATGGTGAAACAAATGGGTATAGACCCAGCACAAGCTGTGCAATTACTACAACAAGCAATGGGAGGCGGGCAATAGCCCCCTCTCTTAACCACACCTCTACCCTTACGGATGATGTGTTAACAAGGTAAATTATGGAAAAATATAGAGAAGCAGGTGACAAGAGGATGACCAAGAAGGTGCATCCCGATAGATTATCACAGATAGCTTTAGCGGAAGCTAAGTTTTCAACAAGTACAAGGAACAGTTTTTTCGACTCAGCATACGGAGATATCTTAGTAGATTTCTTTGTTGAGTGGTTAAAGACAGAACCTCACGAGACCAAAACAAGAGAGCATTTATATGCTTGTTCTATGGCGCTAGGTAGCGTTAAAGAAAAGTTAATTAGTATAGAAACTAAAGGTCGTAACATTCCTATTATGGAAAAGTTAAGTGAGGAGGATAGCAATGATTAAAAGTAGTAACGAACAAATTAATACAGTAATAACTAACATAGAGAATTCTATTGATTACTTTATTAACCAACACACCGCAGATTTAAATGGAGCAGCTCGTATTAGAAACGATGCCAACATTGTAAGAGGCTTAGTAGAATACAGAAGCGCTTTATTAAATTTGCAGAAAGAGAATACTCCCGTAAAGAAAAGAGGAAACCCTAACTTTGGGAAAAACAATCCTTATACAACTAAGCAGGAGGTAAGTAATGATGGCTGATAATAATAATTCTACCCAGACGGATGATAACATTGTTGACAGCAGTACTGAAGATCAGATGCTCGCAGACATTCTTAATAAATCAGAAATACTCCAGGAAGCTGGCGTAGTTCCGAGAGAAGAATCTCAACACGAACCTGAACTTGAGTACTCAGAAGACACAGGAACAGAAGAAGACCTTGAAGAGCCTGTAGAATCTGCCGAATATGAAGATGATGTTGAACCAGATAATGAAGAAGAGGAAGATAGTGAGAAGGAAGACGGAGATGCCGAGGCTACCGAAGTCAGTACTTATGCACTAGATGACTTAGAAGACATTATGGTAACCCACAAAATTGACGGGGAGGAGGTAACTCTACCTATATCAGAGTGGATTGCTGGTTCTGCAACCAAACAACATCTTAGTAAACAAGGTCGTGAGATTGGGGAAGCTCGTAAATCATTAGACGAAGAGCGTACTCAAAAATTAGGTGAACTAGAAACATTAGCAAGTGTTATTGCAAATGAAGTTTACACTGAAGAAACAGAACATCAGAAGAAGTATCACGATATCTCTCAAAAGCTCACAGCAGCACAGAAAGAGGGGGATACTTATGAAATTGGTGAGTTACTTCAAGAGCAAACTAAAGCACAGTCTGCTTATTGGGAAGCCCGTAGTAAGAGAGAAAATCTTGCAACACAAGTTTCTCAACAAAAACAAAGTCTACAACAACAACAATTCGAAGAGTCTGTAAAGCATTTTAACGATACTATAACAGACGTTATTCCTGATTGGAATTCGGATATTCAAAGCTCTATAAGAGAGTTTGCATTACAAGAAGGTTTACCGGAAGCCTTATTAGATGTAGTATCAGATCCTAATGTTGTTAAATTTGTAGATGAGTTTCGTAGACTAAAACAAGGAATTAAAAGTGGCGCTAAAAAGCGTGCTAAGATTCCTGCCAAAAAGATGCCTGCTAAGAAGGCTAAGACACCGACTAAACAAAAACAAGATCAGGCGGCAATGACTAAAGCAAGAGCGTTTAAAAATGATGCTTCGAAAGAAGATCAAATAGCTTTCTTGAAGAGGTTTGCGCCAACACGATAAGCCAATATTCGGCTAATAACATATAGGTAAAAATAAAATGGCAACAGGACGTTATGGCACTTCAGGTGCATCAACACAAGCAGCGGACGCAGTAGGCAACCGCTTTCCTTCAGGAGCATCAAGTGCTTCTGTTTCTGAAAAAGAGGATTTAGCGAACTTCATCTCAATGATTACACGAGATGAAACTCCTTTCATGTCTTCTATCGGCAAAACAAAAGCTACAGGTATATACCACGAGTGGCAAACAGACGAGCTTAAAGCTCCAGGTAACTCACGTGTTGCACAAGGTGCAGACTTCGATGCAGTTACTCCAGATGGTCGTACTACTACTGGTGGTGACCACGGTTCAGGCGGTGGTGTAGCTCTTGCAGCTGCAGATCGTAACCGTTCACGTTTAGGTAACTATACACAAATCAACGCAAAAACAGTTGCAGTATCAGGTACAAAACGTGCTGTAGATCAAACTGGTGTTGCTGATGAGTATGCATATCAGTTGAAAAAGCGTGGCACAGAAATGCGCCGTGATGTTGAAGCTGACTTAATTCACTCACTAAACGTATCTACTCCAGGTTCTGCATCAGTTGCAGGTACTATGGCTGGTGTATTTTCTTGGGCAAGTAACGTTGTAAACGTTGCGTCAACAGACTCTGGAAACACAGCTGCTCGTATTTCTAATGCAGGTGTTACTGCAGCAGAAGCAGGCATTGGTACTAACAACTTCTCAACAGAATCTACAAGTGCAAACGTAGGTGAGCTTGAATTGTCACACATCGACTCTATCATGCAAACAATCTATGAAGAAGGTGGTAAAGCTACTAAAGTTATGCTTTCTCCAAAGAACCGTCGTACATTCTCAACTAAAGCAAATGCTTCAGGTTCAAATGTTCGTCGTAACATCGATGAGTCAGGTAAACTACGTCAAGCAGTAGACATCTATATGTCAGACTTCGGTGACGTTATGGTTGAGCCTAACTACATCATGGGTCTTGCTGCAACTGCAACAGGTGCTGGTGGTACATCCGCTGACGCAGTATCTATTCAAGATGCTTTCGCACTTGTATACGATCCAATGTGGTTCAAAATGGCAACTCTTCGTCCAATGAATGAAGTGGACGTAGGCCAAAATGGTGACTCAACAGTAGGTATGTTCGTTGAAGAGACAACTCTTGAATGTTCTAACCCTAACGCTTGGGGCGTAATCGCTAACATTGGCGCATAAATTTAGGAAAGGGGGCACCTTAGGGTGTCCTCTTTTACTAATAGGAGTAATAAATGTTAATTAAAATTATAGCAAATGCTAATGCTCTAGTGATCAGTGGTGAAACTTTAATTGGAGCAGCTCAAGAAGCTACTTTTGGTTTAGGTGGTGAAAACCACGTAGAAGTTGACCCTACTACAGGTAAGGTTACTAAGGTTTACTTATCTAGACCAGGATCTACACATAATATAATTGCAATAGGTACTAGCGCAACGACTGTATACAGAATACAAGTGGGTAATCTAACTAACGATGGTAGATTCCATACGGTACTAGACTCACTATAATACATGAGAGGAACAGCATGGCAAAGTTTAAACATAGTTCAGCAGTAGGAGATCTCACAGGAGAAATCGTTACTGATGGAAACAGAGGTAGTAAGTGGAGAGTCGAAGGAGACATCAGCACAACTATTGCCGAAGTAAAAAGAGATAGAGAAGCAGGTCGGAATAAAAAATCACACTATCAAAAGATGTGTTCTATTCCAAACGTAATAGTATTAGAACTAAATACTAAGCATAACTTAGATATACTAGATCCAGAGTTTATGCATGACCCTGCTATGAAAAAGAAATTGGTATATCTGTTAAGAACAGAATACCCAGATTTACTAGTTATGACATAGAGGATTATTATGGCAACATACGTAGAATTTATAGGTTCAGGTGATTATACTGGAACTAACGCAGGAATAATTAGAGACTGGGCTAACCGAGATGTTTCAGTACTTTCTAACTCAGTAGTATCTCGGTGCCTTGACTATGCAGCTGATGAAGCTTATAAAACTTTACGTGTGCCACCATTAGAATTTACAGGAACTTATGTAGTTAATGGTACTCAAGAAGAAATAACCGCAGCAGGTTCTTCTGATATCCCAGATATAGGTCCTAGCGCATTTCAAGGTGGAGGTAGTATATTAAGTATTACTGCACCTACTGATATGATAGAAGTAATATATATAAGAAATGCAGATATTGGTAATAAAAATGTAGGTATAGTTTACAATGAAAAAGTAGACAGTAGAACATTTAATGATGGTTTTACTCAAACTAAGGACTTTCATTTTTATACTAGAATAGGTAATGATTTTAAACTTCATGGTAGTTTTAAAAGAGGTGATGAAATAGATGTTCATTACTACAGAAGATTACCTGGGCTTAATAATAAATATTCCCCTACCTTTAATAACTGGGTAACGGGCTTAGGTACCTTAGATATAGGTGGTACACCAACTACTTATGCTAACGCATCTTCACCTAATAATACAGAGACTTACTTTAATAATAGAGTAACTTCAGATGCTACTTACTGGGTAGGTAACTTGGCCGCTAATTGGCTTAGAGACGAAAATGAAAGAATACTTTTATTTGGTGCTTTAAAACAAGTATTTATTTATCTTAATGACAATCCAGAAATAGAAAAATATCAAGCCTTATTTGATGGTCAGATAAAAGCGCTTAACACAGAAGAGACAGCTCGTAAAGCACGAGGAGGTAATATAGCCATTTCCTTCGCAGGAACAAATTTAATCTAGGAGGATAATATGGGCTTTAAAAATTTATCAAATCAAGTTACATACACTGACAATGGCGGTAGTTTTGACAATCAATTAGTAGATACTGTAGAAGTTGAAAATTCTTTAACTACTTTAGCTAATAATGCCTTAACGAACGCAACTGCGGCTAACACAGCTAAAGAAGCTGCAGAAGCTGCTAAGATAGCGGCTGAGACGGCTAAGACTAACGCTGAAACAGCCGAGACTAACGCTGAAACAGCCGAGACTAATGCTGAAACAGCTGAAACAAATGCTGAGACAGCTGAAACAAATGCTGCTGCAAGCGCTACAGCTAGTGCAAACTCAGCTACTGCTGCTGCAACTTCGGCTTCTACTGCTACAACAAAGGCAAGTGAGGCAGTTACATCAGCAAGCAATGCAAGTAACTCAGCATCTACAGCAACAACAAAAGCTACTGAAGCTTCTAACTCAGCAACAGCTGCAGCTAGTTCTGCATCATCAGCTCAAGCTTCTAAAGATGCAGCTTTGGCAGCATTAGATAACTTTGATGATAGGTACTTAGGTGTAAAATCTAGTGACCCATCAGTTGATAATGACGGAGATGCTTTAGTCTCTGGTAGTTTATATTTTAATAGCACTAGTGATACAATGAAAGTGTATGAAGGCTCCTCTTGGGTAGCGGCTTATGCTTCTCTAACTGGTGTAATGCTCTCAGCAGATAATTTATCTGATTTAACAAACGTTGGAACTGCAAGAACAAATTTAGGTTTAGGTACAGCGGCAACTACAGACGCCACAGCTTATGCAACGGCATCTCACGTACATACTTTTGCTTCTTTAACAAGTAAGCCAACGACAATAGCTGGATATGGAATTACTGATAGTTTCTTTGATGGTTCTTATTCTTCATTATCAGGAAAACCAACATTAGGAACTGCTGCTGCAACAGCTTTATCAGACTACGCTACAGCAGCCCAGGGAACTAAAGCTGACACCGCACATGCTTGGGGAAATCACGCATCTGTTGGATACGCTACGGGTGCACAAGGAACTAAAGCTGATACAGCTCACGGATGGGGAAACCATGCGTCTGCAGGTTATGCTACGGGTGCGCAAGGAACTAAAGCTGATACGGCTCATGGGTGGGGAAACCACGCTACTGCTGGATACGGAACAACTGACGAAGCATTAGCTTTGAGCATAGCATTAGGATAATAAAAAATGGCAAATACATTCAAAAATTACACAAGTGCATCGGTAGGTACAGGTGCAACAACTACATATACAGTACCAAGTGCAACTACATCAGTGATGATCGGTTGTAACTTAGCTAACAGAACAGCATCTCAGATCAAAGTAGATGTACAGGCGGCAGGTGTTTACCTTGTTAAAGGTGTACCACTACCAGCAGGTGCAGCTCTCTCAGTCTTAGACGGTAAGATCATCTTGGAGACGACTGACACTGTAATCGTAACAAGTGACACAGCATCAAGTTGTGATGTGATTGTGAGCGTACTGGAGCAAACATAATGAGTAAGCAAACAGACTTAATTAACATACCCGATGCTATAACAGTTGATGGTTCAGGCATAGTAAATCTTGATTCCACTTTTAGCAGTGGAACAACAGGTGGTATTATTCGCCTTAAAGACGCTGGTACTCAGTTTGGTGATTTGTATGAAGACTCTGGTAACTTTCTAATTGCTTCAGCTCAAGTAGACAAAGATATTATTTTTAAAGGCAATGATGGCGGAGGAATCATCACAGCAATGACGATTGATATGTCAGCAGGAGGCGACGTGTTGGTGGGTAAGACGACTGATGCGTTCGGTACTGCTGGTACAGTTATGCGTTCATCAGGAGTTACTAATCACACAGTAGCAGGGACTTGCCTAAATTTAAACAGAACAGGCAGTGATGGCGCAATTTTAGAACTCTATAGAGGTGGTACAACTATAGGGATGATTGGTGTTGATGCCTCTAACTATCCAACCATTGATGCACAAGCCGCTAACACAATAGGACTACAATTTGGTTCATATGTACAACCAAGAAAAAATAAAGCAGCCCAAGATAATTTTGTAGATATAGGCTCTGGTAGTTTTAGGTTTGACGACATCTACGCAACCAACGGCTCAATCCAAACATCTGACTTCAACGAGAAGCAAGACATAGCATCACTTACAGCAACAGAAATGCTAGTAGGTAAACGTATCTCAGCATTGTTTAAGACATTCAGATGGAAAGACAGTGTAGCTGAGAAGGGTGACACTGCTCGTACCCATACAGGTGTCATAGCCCAAGACGTACAGGCGGCTTTCACAGCAGAAGGTTTAGATGCTGGTGACTACGCATTGTTTATCTCAAGCACATGGTGGGAAACACAAACAGAAGTACCAGCAGTAGAAGCTGTAGCTGAAGTAACTGATGAAGACGGAAATGTAACTACAGAAGCTGTTGAAGCAGTAGATGCTTACACTCGTACTGACACATACGAAATAGAAGATGAAGCACCAGAAGGCGCAACAAGTAAAACTAGACTAGGTATCCGTTACCCAGAGTTACTATCTTTTGTAGCCGCATATAACGAACAACGATTTGCTTCTATTGAAGCAAGACTAACAGCATTGGAGGCTTAACAAATGGCAGGATATATAGGTTCAGCTGCATCTGTCGTTTCATCAGGTGCTGAAAATAAAAAGACTTTTACCATCACTGGTGCAACGACAAGCCTTACTGGTTTGAACTACACAGTAGGTAAGGTTCACGTATTCCAGAATGGTGTACGCTTAGTAGACGGCACAGACTATACAGCTACGAATGGTACTACAATTACTCTTACTGTAGCCGCACAAAGTGGTGACAATGTAGTTGTTATATCACAGGCAGCGTTTCAAGTAGCTGATGCGTTACTTACATCTGGTGGTACAATGACAGGGGACTTAACTGTTCAAGGTGCGTTCACCTCTAAAGGGATTGACGATAACGCAGACGCAGTGGCACTCACGATTGATAGTTCAGAAAATGTGTTGGTGGGTACTACAAGTACTGATCAAAGTATTGCAGGGCATGGATTTAAGCCAGATGGTTTTGCTTATCATACTCGTGATGGTGGCGCGATGTTACGTCTTAACAGACTAACTTCTGATGGCGATCTTATGCAAATTCAGAAAGACGGCACAACTGTAGGTAGTATTGGTGTTAACTCAGGTGACCAAGTATATTTTGCCGCTTCAGATGGTATGGGCATTAAAGTAGACACTGACAATACTTCTGTTGAAGCCTCTAATGCGTCAGGTGCAGACAATGATAATGCCGTAAACCTTGGTTCATCAGGCACACGTTGGAAAGACCTCTACCTATCAGGCGGTGTCTACCTCGGCGGTACTGGGTCGGCTAATAAGTTGGAAGATTATGAAGAGGGAACTTGGACTCCTACTATAGCTGGTACTAATAACACTTTTACTTTATATAATAATTATGGTAAATATACTAAGGTAGGTAGGAAGGTTACAATACAATTCTTCCAACAGACAAACTCACCCCCAACATTTAGTAATAATAACGCTGTCTTTAGGATAACTGGAATACCTTTTACTTGTAGTGGGTCAGGATATACGGGAAGTCAAGGCTCTATGAACGCTCAGTCGTTTCACTTTAACGGTAGTTCCAATAATCAGTCTGTAAGTGGTCAAGTTGAGCCGTCAGTTGGTAATGATGGGGGTCTTGCTCTTTCTTTTACTGTTACAAGTAGCGGTGGAGTTAGGGGTCAAGTTATTAATGGTGCTGCTGCGAGCGGCTATATTATTGAAGCAACAGTCACATATTTTACAACACAATAACCCACTGCATAGCTTTGGGTCGGACAGGTGGCAATAACGCCACGATAAACAAAGGAGGCCAATATGGCACTTACAGAATCAACAGTAGAAGATAAGATTGAAGTCGTTGGAGATCACAAAGCAGTGCAAGTTCGCACAGCTACTGTGATAGCTAGAGATGGCACAGAGATCAGCAGATCATTCCATCGTCACGTCTTACAATGCTCAACTAAATCAGGTGATACATGGGCAGACACTGACATCTCAGGTGAGTCAACAGAAGTACAAGCTATCTGTAATGCAGTTTGGACAGACGCAGTGAAGACTGCATATCAAACAGCTATGGATGCACAAGCAATATAGGAGACTTAAATGTCAGGATATATAGGGGTACAACCAGTACCACAGGCTACTCAAACAAGAGATAGCATTACAGCAACATCAGGACAGACTTCATTTGCTACAGGTGGTTATACTCCTCAATTTCTAGACGTTTACCTTAATGGTATATTTTTAAACAATGGGTTAGACTATA
>Ga0222716_10002727_pt1 | contig 14312 bp, 12 predicted proteins | sample C33_13DmetaG_FD_165044 | JGI IMG/M metagenome (GOLD analysis project Ga0222716, IMG submission 165044) | Estuarine water microbial communities from San Francisco Bay, California, United States - C33_13D | ecosystem: Environmental > Aquatic > Marine > Unclassified | place: USA: California... | reverse complement strand
TATTACGTAATCTTCACCTTGATAACTCATTTCTAAAACAAGAGGGAATCTGCCAGCAAAAAAATAATTCTCTGAATTTAGAATTGTATAAAGTGAATCGGTAGTTCTTGTTTTTTTTTGTTCTCTGACATTCTATTTAATTATCAATTAAGCCTTTAAAACAAAAATATCATCTCCTACATTAACAACAATCTTAAACATTGCACCTTTATTCATTTTCAAATCTAAAATATTTTCCTCTTCTTCTTCCCAATCATTCCATAGAGATTCAATCGGACTTAGTGGCTCTCCAAAATCTCCCTCCCCACTAAGTTCTTCAAATTCTTTGAGTTCTTTATCACTTAATGTTATTTCATTCTTATCTTGTTCCCAATAACTTGCGGTAAACCATTTAATGGCACTTTCTCCATTTTCCGCATCTCCATTAGCTTCAGCAGGCCCTCCTCCATCATCTCCAACTAAACCCCAACCATAGAAACCATCTCCAAGTTCATTAATTTCCTTACCTTCTAATTGTTTAAGTAATGAGTCCAAGTCATCCTCCCAGGCAACTTGTGCATTTCTTAGCCATCTTGTTCCTAATATTGCAAAGTGTTTTCCATTCCATTCGCCATCTCTTAATAATTCTTCATAGAAAGCATCATCAGTTGTGTGTAGTTCGATTTTAATATCTACTCCACTTTTAGAGATATTATTAATAGCATTGATAAAATCTTTTGATTTATAAAATTCCATATTATTTTCAGATTGTATATTAGTTTTCAAATCATCAACATTTATATTGGCTAACAAATCCTCTTGACTTTTCGTTAATCCCAATTCTCCTTTTTTTTCTTTTTTACCAAATAACCAATCAAATATTCCCATAATTTTTATTTTTTATTTTTTTGATTAATAATAGAATATACTAACAAAATTACCCAGATTACATCAACAATATTCCATAATTCACGTCCAAGTGCAATTTTAAAAAAGGGGTTAATTAATATTAAAGATGATATCCAAACTATAAACCAGTTTTTATTTTTTTCGTATTCATCAAAAGCTAAAATCCCAAAACCTATCATACCTAAAAAACGAACTAATTGATAAAAACCATATTGCCAATCAAGAAGGCACAACAAAAAAAGAACACTGAGCCCAGTTTTTACAATATTTAGTTTATTATCAAATATAGATTTCATTTTTAAAAAATTTAACCTTTTTAGGACATATTATCAATCATTATCTTCTTAAGATAATTAAAATATTTCTCTTTATCTCCAGCAACTAATTCATCATCAATATAATTTACAACACAAGCAATCTCACCATTTTTAAAATAAAGTTTACCTAAACCATTTTTTAATCCGCTTACCATTTCTTGATCTTCGAATATATTACCGTTTTCATGTAAAGAAAATGCCATTCCTGTAAAAGGCTTATTATTATAATATGTGACAATACCAATATCGTTCGTTTCATCCCAATTTACTCTTAATTTTGATTTATCATCTTTATTTTGTAATGACTTTGATGTTTTATTTTTTGCCTCTGAATTAGCTTTTTCAACTATCATATAATATATTTTTGCACCTAACTCACTCTTACTTGGTTTAAACAAACCTTTAGACTGCTTATATATTTCTACACATTGATTCATACATGATTCATAAGATTCTTGTAACATAAGAGAACATTGTAATTTTTTAAAGTAAATTTCAAATAATGAAAAAGAATGAGATTTAAGATAAACATTTGGGCGATTTTTTTGAGTAAATAAATCTATTGCTTTATCCAGGGACTTCAAACATGATTTTAAAAGTTTCGTGCCTTTTTTTAGATCTACAACTTCATCTCCAACATCAGTTTTTGAATCGTCAATAAATTTTAAAAATTCTGCCCCTTTTGAATAATCATCTATAGCTTTGGCGTAAAGTTTATTTATTTCCTTAGAGTTTTCTTTAATTTGTTCTAAAACTAAAAAAAGTTGATTACCAGCTTTATCATCAGGAGAAAATGTTAAATATTTTTTGATGTCAACAATTGCTTTTTGCCAATCTTCTAATAAAACGAAGTAAGCACTGCCTCGCATATAATAGGCATTTTCAAAATCTTTATTTATCTTAATTGCTTTTGTAAAGTCATCAATTGATGAATCATCACTTACATATAGCTTTGCACATCCTCTGTTATGGTATACTTCAGTTAGTGAAAACGATACAGACATATCTGCAGAAGAAAATGCAGTCATAGACAAAATCTCAGCGGGAATTTTATTTTGATTCGGCATTGCATTAATTACTTTATCAAAATTTAGAACTGCTAACATATACTCTTGATTATTAAAATAGTCCTGTCCTTTAGAAAAATATGAATACATATCGTCTTTTCCTGCTTTATCTTTTTTAAAAAAATCAAATATTCCCATTATATATTGTTTAAATATTTTTTGTTAAAAATTAAATCTAATAACTTTTTATTATAAATAAAAATATGACAATTTTACTAAAATCTAATAATCTACAAATCCTTTAATTTATAATATAACCAAGATGCTAAAAAAAAGATTATTATAATAGATATTGTAACAACTATACCAGTTAATGGGTCATGATCATAATAAGGCATTCCGTACATATCAACATCTTGATAATGATCCATCTATCGGTTTATTTTCAAATTAATGTAAAGTAGTTATTTTCAATACTACAATTTTGACAATTATTTACAATTTAATAGGCTCATCTTCATCCCAATCTCTAACATCTGGAAAAAATCCAATTTTATTCTCCCACTTTGTTCCTAAAGGAACTTCTTCAATAGAAGCACCAGAGTTTTGCAAAAAAGAAAATAGTCGCATCATATCATTTCTTTTAATCTCCCCGTTAGCACAAATTATATCAATAATTAGGTCACATATTTTATTTTTATGAAAATTTGACAATTCAGAAATATCTGAAATTAACTCATCACTTGGAGAAATATTTACATATCCATCGTCAATCTTTTTCCAGTCAACACCATCTTTATAGTTATAGTAGTTATTAAATTCATTATTAAAATATGAAGTAATAATTGCTTTTTCCCTTACAGCATCTTGCGTAGGCAAATAATTAATTGGAGAGAAATGAAAAAATGAATCATTATATATCGTCTGTATTCTTAAAAATTCTGCTTCAGAAATATTTTCGTTATCTAAATTGATAAGATCATCATGAAATTTAATAAAATCTTTATCATCAGGCTTTAAACTCAAACATTTTTGCATATCGTTTAATGCACTTTCTTTATCATTATTTTCATTAAAGTAAAATACTGCTCTATTATATAAAGACTCCGTATGATCCGGATTAATTGAAAGTGCAGAATTAAAATCATTTAATGCATCTTTATCACCAGATGCAAATTTCACAGATGCTCTAAGATAATATAATTCAACAATATTAAAAATATATGATTGATTCTTAGGTGCATAACCGATAATTGGTTTAGGGTCTTCATCAAACAAGTTTCTTTGTTCTTCAGCCATCTTAATTATCTTTGATAGATTCTTTATTGCATTACTAAAATCTTCACTCTCTATATTCTCCTTAGATTCAATAAAAAGTTTATGTATTAACTTTTCATTTGACTCTGATAAATTATGAGGATGGTTTTTTGCATTTAGTTCTTTTTCCTTATCATTTTTAGATTGTATATTAGATTTCAAATCCTCAACATTTATATTGGTTAACAAATCCTCTTGACTTTTCGTCAATCCATATTGCCCAATTTTTTCTTTTTTACCAAATAGCCAGTCTAATATTCCCATAATTAAAGTTTTTTTATAAATCTAAACAATTTTTTATCAACAATAAAATAGGTGATTATACTGAAATTTTAGAACAATAAAAGTTTTAGAATCCTAAAGCCAAAAACTGTCCCCTTTTCTGTCCCCCTAAAATTAAAAAACCCTCATAATCTATTGAATTATAAGGGTTTAACTTTTATTGTTGCGGTCTGGACGGGACTCGAACCCGCGACCCCATGCGTGACAGGCATGTATTCTAACCAGCTGAACTACCAGACCGTTCTTTTAAAAAGAAATGCAAACTTAAAAGATTTTTTAGTAACTCAAAACATTTTCTGTCTTTTAAGTAAGTATGAGGTGATTATTTGATCATATCCTTTGTTAATATCAACTTCAACAAGATCTATTTTATATTGTAAACACTTTAGTCTAAGTATATCTAAAAATTCACCAATTCTTTTTAGATAATCTTCTTTATAATGTGAGGGATTTAATTTAATACTCTCACCACTCTCAACATCAATAAAATTATATGGTTTATTATCAAATTCTAACAAATGTTCGCTAGCGACATCTGACACATAAAATAAAACAATCTCATGCTTTTTATGTTTTAAATGTTTTATTGCATCAAATATTTTTTCCAAATCATTGTCATCTGAAATCATGTCTGTAAACATAAAAACTAAAGACCTTTGGCTAATCCTTTCTGCAATTTCATGTAAAGCAGAAATTGTTGAAGTTTTCCTATTATTTAATTTAGCATTAACTGAAAGAACATTTTCAAGCTCTTGGTATATTAATTGATGATGACGATTAGAAGACTTTGCCAGAATATTTGTTTCAATTTCATCTGAAAATGTACTAATACCAACAGCATCTCTTTGTTTTTTAAATATATTCATTAAAACAGCTGAGGCATATACACTAAATAAAATTTTATTTGGTTTTTCAAATGTAACCTCATCAAAATTTGGATAATACATTGAAGAAGAAGTATCTATTATTAATTGACATCTCAAGTTAGTTTCTTCCTCAAATCTTTTAACAAATAATTTGTCAGACCTTGCAAATAACTTCCAATCTATATGCCTAGTACTTTCACCAGTGTTATATAATCTATGTTCAGCAAATTCTACAGAAAACCCATGGTATGGACTTTTATGTTTACCAGTTATAAAACCCTCTACAACTTGTCTTGCAAAGAACTCTATATTATTTGAAAGTTTAATTTGATTAATATTGTCCATAAAAAAAAGGGCTTAAAGCCCTTTTAAATTTAGTAATTATTACATGTGGGCTTGTAATTTTTCTAAAATTTGAGATTTTGGTACAGCACCCACTAATTTATCAACCACTTCTCCATTTTTAAAAACTAATAATGTAGGTATATTTCTTACTCCATATTTAGTAGGAGTATCAGAATTACTATCTACATCAACTTTTCCAATAACTGCTTGACCGTCAAGTTCATTGTGAAGCTCGTCAACTATAGGACCAATTGTTCTACAAGGACCACACCAAGTAGCCCAAAAATCAACTAAAACAGGTTTATCTGAGTCTAATACAACTTCTTGAAAATTTTGATCTGTAATTTCTAATGCCATTTTTTTATTTTTTTATTATACAAATTTATAAATTTATTTTGTCAATTTATAGACAATTTTACTACTTCTAAATTATTTAACTCTTTAATAAATTCCTTATTAATATCAACTTTTATTTTTCTTGAAAGTAAATCAACATCATAGTTTTGATTTTGATTAATTACATTTAAAATTAAAGAATGTTTACCTTTATTTTTTTCTATTATATCAACTGTTTTTTCAACTATATCTTCTGAAATATTATCTAGTTTAACTCTTAAAACAACATCTCTTATTTCACTATCGATAAGCTCTGACAAAAGACTTATTGAAGAAATTTTAAACTCAAGATCATCATTGTAAAATTTCTTTTTAACACGTCCAGAAAGATGAATTAACCATGAAGGGGTTAAAAAAGATTTGAATTTAATATAATCATCACCAAAAATAAAGAAACGATAACCTCCGAAGAAATCTTCAAGATGAAGAACACCAAACTTTTTACCTTTTTGAGTTTCTCTATGCTCAACATCAACAACGACGCCAGAAAAATGCATTTCTTTATTTTGAACTTTATGTAAATCGGTGAGCATAGATAAATTAGAATTACAGAAATTATCTATTTCAAATCTATAATCATCTAGGGGATGGCCAGAAATATAGATACCTACAACTTCTTTTTCTTTCGATAGTAAATCCATTGTGGACCATTCTGGACAATCAACTACTTCAGGAGGCTTTACTATCGAATCAGAACTTTCTCCAAACATGTCAAATTGATTTGAGTTCTTAGTGTCTTGAACTTTATTGCCAAATTTTATCATTTTTTCAACAAAACTTTGTTCTCTATCCTTTTCAAAATATTGGGATCTATTAATTCCAAATGAATCAAAACCACCTGAATATGCAAGACTTTCTAATGTTCTCTTATTTGCTGATCTTAAATCAACTCTTGAAACAAAATCTGTGAAATCTGTATAATTACCATTTTCTTTTCTTTCCTCCACAATAGCTTTTACAGCACCTTCACCAACTCCTTTAATAGCTCCTAAACCAAATCTAACCTCACCTTCTTTATTTACAGCAAATTTGTAAAAACTTTCATTAATATCTGGACCTAAAACTTTAACACCCATTGCCTTACATTCCTCCATATAAAGCGTTATATCTTTAATATCTCGCATATGATTTGTAAGTATTGCAGCCATTAACTCTGCCGGATAGTGGGCCTTTAGAAAGGCGGTTTGGTAGGCAATTAATGCATAACAAGTTGAATGTGATTTATTAAAAGCATAAGAAGCGAAAGCCTCCCAATCAGTCCAAATTTTTTCTACTACTTTAACATCAAATCCGTTTTCACTACATCCTTCAAAGAATTTAGGTTTTAATTTATCAAGAACAGATTTGATTTTTTTACCCATTCCTTTTCTGAGCATGTCTGCATCACCTTTTGAGAATCCCGCTAACTTTTGCGATAGCAACATAACTTGTTCTTGATATACAGTTATTCCATACGTATTGGAAAGAAAACCTTCCATTTCTGGCAAATCATATTCTATCTCTTCTTTCCCATGCTTACGTTTTATATAATTAGGAATATATTCCATAGGCCCAGGTCGATAAAGAGCATTCATGGCAATTAAATCATCAAACTTATCTGGTTTTAATTGTTTCAAATGAGCACGCATTCCATCAGATGAGAATTGAAAGATTCCTTTTGTTGTACCATTTTTAAATACCTCATATGTCTTTTCATCATCTAGTGGAATATTATCAATATCAATTAAATTATTATGTAGCTTTTCAATAATTTTAATACAATCTTTAATTATTGTTAAATTTCTTAATCCAAGAAAATCCATTTTTAACAAACCAGCATCCTCAACAACACTATTGTCAAATTGTGTAACCATCAATTCAGAATCTTTTGAATTTGTAATTGGTATAAGATCAATTAATGGTTCCGGAGTAATTATTACACCACATGCATGCGTACCAACATTTCTTATGGATCCCTCTAGCTTTATTGCATTTTTGATTGTATTGGCAGGTAAATCATTTCCTTGTGAAAATTCAATAAGTTTTTTTGCATTTGGAAATTGATCTTTTTTCACACTCTTTTTCAATTCTTTTTCAGAGAGATTAAAAATTTTAGATAATGAAGTTAAATCAGGAACTAATTTAGCCATTTTATCAGCTTCAAAAAGAGGCAAATCTAAAACACGTGCAGTATCTCTAATTGATGATTTAGCAGCCATAGTTCCATAAGTAATAATCTGAGCAACTTTGTCTTTGCCATATTTTTCAACTACCCAATCAATTATTCTTGACCTTCCTTCATCATCAAAATCTATATCAATATCTGGAAGTGAAATTCTTTCAGGATTTAAGAATCTCTCAAAAAGTAAATCATATTTTATTGGATCAACATTTGTGATTTTAGTACAATATGCCACCACAGAACCTGCAGCAGAACCTCTTCCAGGCCCAACTGAAACATTCATTTTTCTAGCTTGGGCAATAAAGTCTTGTACAATTAAAAAATAGCCTGGATAACCAGATTTTTCAATCGTCTCTAACTCAAAATCTATCCTTTCTTTTATTTCATCACTAATTTCAACATATCTTTCATTCGCTCCTTCATAGGTTAAATGCCTTAAATAAGCATTTTCACCTCTTTTACCATTATCATCTTTATCATCAGGATGGTGAAATTCATTTGGAATGTCAAATGCAGGAAGCAGAACATCTCTCGACAATGTAAATACATCAATCTTTTCTATTAATTCTTGAATATTTTCTATTGCATATGGAATATCAGAAAAAAGCTCATGAATCTCATCTTGATTTTTAAAGTAAAACTCATCGTTTGGAAAACCGTATCTAAAACCTCTTCCTTTTCCAATTGGTGTTGATTGTTGCTCTCCATCTTTAACACATAATAAAATATCATGAGATGAAGCATCATCTTTATTTATATAGTATACATTATTTGATGCAATTAATTTTACATTATACTTTTTAGAGAGATCAAGTAAAATTCTATTAACATGTTGCTCCTCCTCTAGTCCATGTCTATTAATTTCAACATAAAAATCATCACCAAAATTTTCAGCCCACCATTTAAACTCCTCTTCAGCTTGCTCTTCTCCAACATTCAAAATTAAATTTGCTATACTCCCATACAAACTACCGCTTAAAACAATCAAGCCTTCTTTGTATTTTAAGATTAAATCTTTATCAACTCTAGGCACATAATAAAATCCTTCAACATAACCAATAGAACTTAATTTTGAAAGATTATGATACCCTTCTTTTGTTTTGGCTAAAAAAGGAATTTGAGCCCCATAATCCTTAAATGATTTATCTTGATGATTTGCACAGACATTTAGCTCACAACCAAGAATAGGCTTTAGCTTTAATAATTTATCCTCTTTATAGGATTCGTTAATAGGATGTTTGAATACAGCATCGACAAATTTAAATGCACCAAACATATTTGCATGATCAGTTAAGCCAATAGCAGGCATTTTTAATTCTGCTGCCTTATCAACAATTGATTTTACATCAGCCGTAGCTTGGAGAACAGAATACTGAGAATGAACATGTAAATGAGAAAATTTTGAATCAATTACGTTCAAAGAAATATCATCAACTCCATCTTCACCGATTCCCACATTTTTTTCTTCCTGTTTCTTTTCTTCTATTTCTTGATTCTTACTATCATAAGGCTGAATATTTAAACCTATTAGTTGTATTGTAGAATTATTGTTTTTCTTAAACTCATTAAACTCTGATTCTGAAAAACCAATCTTTTCAGTTGATATAACTCCTAACCTTACAAGCTCTAGAAAACATCTTGTAGTGGCTTCAACATCAGCAGATGCATTATGAGCTTCTGCAAAGGATTCATTAAATAATTTTACATATAATTCTGAAAGGCTTGGCCATTTAAATTTACCTCCTCTCCCGCCTGGTAATTGACAAAAATCTGTCGCTTCTTCTTTTGTGTCTATTGATATCTTATCACTTAATATATTTAACATTTCTAACCTAAGAAACTCACAGCCCACAATGTTATTATCAAAACTAATATTATGACCAATAATATATTTTACATTTGACAAAGCTTCTTGAAAGTGTACTAAAACATCTCTCAAAGCAATACCTTTTTCTAAGGCCATTTTAGTTGAAATACCGTGAATTTTTTCTGAGTTAAATGGAATAGAAAAACCCTCAGGCTTAATTATATAATTTTTAACTTCAACGAGGTTACCCTTTACGTCATGAATCTGCCAAGCAATCTGTACCATTCTTGGCCAATTATTAAAATCAGTTAATGGAGCTCTATAATTTTGAGGTAAGCCAGTAGTTTCTGTGTCAAAGACTAAAAACATCTAAATTGCAGGTTAATTATTCTATGTAAATTTAGAAAAATGAATGTGCTTATCTTTTAAAAAAAGAGTATACTTTGAAAGAAGTTAATAACTTTTTATTCTATAAAAAACCGACACTTTTCATCCAGTCGTCATTATAAACTTTAGCTATATATCTTGAGCCATGATCATGAAGTAATACAACAACAACATCCTCAGATGTCAAATTATGTTTTAGTTGATCTAGACCGGCAATTGCACTTCCACAAGAATAACCACAAAACAAACCTTCTTCCTTTGCTAATCTTCTAGTAAAGAGAGCCCCATCTTTATCAGTAACCTTTTCAAAATGATCAATTAAATCAAAATCAACGTTTTTTGGAATTATATCTTCACCAATACCTTCAGTGATATAAGAGTAAATTTCTGATTCATCAAACTCACCAGTCTCGTGATATTTTTTAAATACTGATCCGTAAGTGTCAACACCCCAAATCTTTATGTCTGGATTTTTTTCTTTTAAATATCTTCCAACTCCTGAAATTGTCCCCCCTGTTCCAACTCCAACTATAAAATGAGTTATTTTTCCATCTGTTTGCTTCCATATTTCTGGACCAGTTGATTCATAGTGTGCTAATCTATTTGATAGGTTAGAGTACTGATCAGGATAATAAGAATTATCAATTTCATTGCTAAGCCTTTCTGCAACAGAATAATATGAATCTGGGTGATCAGGAGCAACATCTGTTGGGCATACATGTACTTGTGCACCCATAGCTTTTAAAATATCAACTTTTTCCTTAGATTGTTTATCAGACATGGTGCATATTAAATTGTATCCTTTTTTTATACATGCTAATGCGAGCCCCATACCTGTGTTTCCTGAAGTTGCTTCAATAATGGTTCCACCTTTATTTATTAAACCTTGAGATTCTGCGTCTTCAATCATTTTTAAAGCCATTCTGTCCTTAGTAGAATGTCCTGGATTAAAGCTTTCAACTTTGGCTAATAATAGTGCTTCTGTATCAATTATATTATTGATTTTAACAAGTGGGGTATTACCAATTGTGTCTACGATACTTTTAAAATATTCCATAAATTATATTCTTAGGCAAAGTTAAAACAACTATTCAAATCTTATGGATTTAGAAGGTGATATTTTAGATATTAAAATTGTTGGGATAATCAAAACAATATAGCAAATAATAATAGTACCAAGATTAATTAAAAACATTGAATAAAAATCAAATTTAACAGGTACAGAATTCATAAAATATATTGTCTCATCTAGAGATATTAAATGAAATCTTTTTTGAAGAAAAGTAAAAAGAACAACTACTAAATTTGCCCAAAACAATCCATTAACAAGAATATATAATGAATTATAAATGAATATTTTTCTTATATTCCAATTAGACACACCAATAGCTTTTAACACTCCAATAAATTTACTTTTTTCTAAAATGATTATTAGTAATGAAGTAATCATATTTACACAACCAACTAACAGCATCAGTATTAAAATTATCACAACATTAAAATCTTGTAGTCTTAACCAATCAAAAATTTGAGGATTTAATTCTTTAGAATTTTGGGCCTTTAAATCAAAATCTATTAATTCATCTATTTCTGATGTGTAGATGCCAACATTATCAAAGTTTTTAATTTCAATTTCATAACCACCAATTTGGTTTAAATTCCAGTTATTAAGCTTTATTAAATGATTTAAGTCAGCAACAGCAGTTATATCATCAAACTCAGAGAGAGCTGTTTTGTAAATTCCTGAAACTATAAATTTCCTAACTCTTGCAGGATTTTGTATAAAATATATCACTAAATCTTCGCCTAACTTTATGTTCAATTTCTTAGAAATACTTTCAGAAATTAAAATATCATTGCTAATATCTTTAATTGAGTCTTTAATATTAGGAATTTCTCCAGAAATCAAATTATTTTTAAAAAAATCCCAATTATAATCTCCACTAACTCCTTTTAAAACAACACCATGAATTTCATCATCATTTTTAATAATTCCTGCTTTTGTAGCATATTTATTTATGTGACTAACAAAATCTAGGTTTTTAATTTCTTCATATTTCTCAAAGTTAAAATCTATTGGATCATTTTCAAAAGACTGATTATTATTAAATTTTGTAATTTTAATATGTGATCCAAAACCAATAACTTTATTACTAATATTATCTTTAAATCCAGAAAGAATAAAAACTGAAAGTATCATTACAGCAACAGAAATAGCAATTGCTAAAATTGCAATACGTATAATTGGACGAGTATAATTATTATTGTTTTCTTTTGCAGTAAATAATCTTTTTGCAATAAAGATAGAGGAATTCATGATGGCTAAAATAAAACAAAATATCTTCATTTTTATATTCTTATGTTCTTTTGGACTTAATGCTCAAGAGCTAATTTTAGGGGCTAATAGAATTGAGCAAATAATTAACCTCACTAATGAAAAAAGGATTGCAATAGTTGGAAACCAAACATCTATGGTAAATAACACCCACCTTGTAGATACCTTAATTTCTTTAAATCAAAATATCATAACAGTATTCTCTCCAGAGCATGGCTTTAGAGGCACAGGTGATGCAGGCGCGAAAATTGAAAATGAAGTAGATATAAAAACAGGTATTCCAATAATCTCTCTATATGGGAAAAATAAAAAACCAAAGAAGAAAAACTTGGTAAATATTGATATAATAGTTTTTGACATTCAAGATGTGGGTGCAAGGTTTTACACATATATCTCAACACTACATTATGTACTTGAAGCATGTGGTGAAGAAAATATTAAAATAATTGTTCTTGACAGACCAAATCCTAATGGACACTATATAGATGGGCCTGTTTTAGAGGAAAAATATAAATCATTTGTTGGGATGCATCCGATACCCATAGTGCATGCAATGACAATTGGTGAATATGCAAAAATGATTATTGGAGAAAAATGGATTGAAAAAAAATGTGATTTAACAGTAATAGAAATGTTAAATTATAACAGAAACAAAATTTATGAATTACCAATCAAACCTTCTCCTAATTTACCAAATAAAAGAGCTGTAAATCTATACCCTTCTCTTTGTTTATTTGAGGGTACTACAATTAGTATTGGCAGAGGAACTAAAAAACCATTTCAACATTTTGGACATCCTAAATTAAATCTTTTCAACTATTCATTTATTCCAAAAAGTGGTCCTGGAAGTAAATATCCAAAACATGAAAATAAAATTTGCTACGGTAAAGATCTAACAAATACACCTATTTTAAATTCTATTAATTTAGAATGGCTAATAGAAACCTATAATCAAAGTCAAAATAAAGAAGATTTTTTCATAAGTTTTTTTGACAAACTTGCTGGAACAGACAAACTCAGAAAACAAATTATTTCTGGAAAAAGCTGGAAAGAAATTAAAAAAAGCTGGAAAACTGAACTGAATGAATTTAAGAATATTAGAGATAAATATCTTTTATATAATTAGCTTATTTAAGCTCTTTCTTTAAATTTTCGATTATATTAAAAACTGCAGGACAAACCTCTGTGTTTTTTTGTGTTAGACTAAGCAGTTGTTTTTGTTTTATTCTATCTGTGTGTGGAAACTCTCTACAAGCTTTAGGCCTCACATCATATATAGAACATCTATTATCTTGCAAAAGAAAAGAACAAGGCAATTTCTTTAGAACATAATCCTGATCTTCATCAACACTTAAAAATTTATCAGTAAATAAAGATGGTTTTATTTTTAAAAATCTTGAGATCCTTAAGATATCTTTATCTGTAAATAATGGCCCTGTAGTTGTACAGCAATTTGCACATTTCAGGCAATCGGTACATTCAAATTCATTTTGATGAAGAGAATGGATTGTCTGATCTAATTTTTTTGAATTTATCCTCTTTAAGTCTCTGAAGAATTTTTTATTTTCTTTTCTTTTTAATTTTGAATTAGAATGAAAAGAGTCAAGATTCATTATCTTTTTAGTCCAGGATATTGAATTAATGCTTCTTCTAAGCACTTAATTGCTCTTTTAAGGGAGTCCTGATTTAAAACATAAGCAATCCTCACTTGATTATTTCCTTCTCCTTCAGTAGAGTAAAATCCTGCAGCTGGAGCAACCATTAAAGTTTCATTTTGATAATCAAATTCTTCTAACAACCATTGAGCAAATTTCTCAGCGTTGTCTACAGGTAATTGTGCAATAGCATAAAATGCTCCTTTAGGTTTAGGACAAATAACACCATCTATTTTATTTAAACCATTAACAAGTAAGTCCCGACGAGCAACATATTCATTAATTACATCTTCAAAATATGATTTAGGGGTTGATAATGCAGCTTCTCCTGCAACCTGACCAAATGTAGGAGGTGAAAGTCTGGCTTGAGCAAACTTTAAAGCGGTATTAATTACTTCCGGATTTTTAGAAACTATACAACCAACTCTTATTCCGCACATACTATATCTTTTTGAAGTAGAATCAATTACCACAGCATGTTTTTCTAAACCATCAAGACTCAAAACAGAGGAATGAGAATTGCCGTCATAACAAAACTCTCTATAAACT
>Ga0222716_10002726_pt1 | contig 14314 bp, 30 predicted proteins | sample C33_13DmetaG_FD_165044 | JGI IMG/M metagenome (GOLD analysis project Ga0222716, IMG submission 165044) | Estuarine water microbial communities from San Francisco Bay, California, United States - C33_13D | ecosystem: Environmental > Aquatic > Marine > Unclassified | place: USA: California... | reverse complement strand
GCCCTGTTGCTACTACGACGTTATCAATAACAATCGCAGCTTTAACAACACATACTCCCTCCTGATTTGAAATAATATCTGTCAGTATAGAACCGGTAGGATATTTTAATCTAAACAAACGAATACGCTCATTCACCTCAACATATTCTTTGCCTTTAATATTAATTGTTTTTACTTTGCTTTCTTGCATATATTGTTCCTCCAAATATTGTGATTGTAATTGGCTCATACTATACCACCAACAAAAGTATGATTGCAGCACCTACTATTGCTATTAAATAAGATACTCTATCTTCTCTGCGTTGCTGACGAAGAATAGCATCTTGACGTTCTTTCCAGTGATTAAATTCTCTCATTTGACACCTCCTTAATTAAAGTATGTTCTTATTTTTTAAAATTAGCAATACCATGATGGAATATTTCTTTTCGTCCATACAGCCATTTTATTTTTGTGAACACGGTAGTATTCACGATAATTTTTGATAGAACTGTCAGTAATTTTACAGTCATCAGGCATAGCACATGGTGGTTCGGTGAACTCGCCGTCAGGTATATTTTTAGGCGTATAAATTAAAGACCACATTAATTTCATACAAGCATGTTCTTTAAGATACCGGTAATTATATTCACGCATTAAATCAATCCATAAATCATAAAGCCAACGATAATTTTCGCGAGATTGACGAACCCAAACAGCTGATGGGTGATTAATATGCGTGGCTTGATAAATAACGCTGTCATGGTGATTGTTAAGAACGTAACGTTTTTTCTTACGATTATTAACAATTTCGTTAACAAGAGTTCCGTCAAGAACTCGGTGAGCAGTAGATAATAACTGTGCATATTCAAGAATCATTTTGACACAGTGTTTATCAAGGTGCATTTCTGCACATTTTTTAGTGTTATGATGTAAATAAAATATATTCATACTACCTCCTTAATTGAATGATATCTCAAAAATTTAATCTAGTAAAATCATATATTCATCAGGAAAATATTTACGAAACCAATCAAGACCTTGGTTCATCATTTCATAATTTCCTATCATTTCAGCACCTTGTATGCAATCATAAACTGCAACTGCATCAGGTGGTAATATACAAGAGCCATAACCAAATCTATTATTAACTTCGACAGGCTCTGTATCCCATATTGAACAGTCAAAAGGTAAAGGTCTGTCAGGGTGTTCTTTACTCGCTCTGTCAGCTGCTAGTTCAGTTTCTATGTTTTGTATTTCTTTTTCTATTGCTTCTGCCCATTCAGGGTCGTCCATGTCTGGTAAATCAAATATTATTTTACTCATTCTGTTATCTCCTCAAGGTTTATTGTTTCAAATCCATCAGTATCAACGATACAATTATCACTATTAATCAATGATACTTCAGCTATTTTGTCATATGCTCTATCGTATGCTTGGTCTTCGTTTTCTGCTTCAACAACTACCTCGTAAATAACAAGTTCAGTTGCTCTCATTTTATATTTTTTCATGTGTTATGCTCCCATTCGATAGTGCGTTCAATGATTTCATCTTCAATATCTTGTAAAGTTGCAACATCAAGATATTTAGTTATTAATTCACCATCTTTGTAAACTTTTAGATTTTTGACTTCTATACAAGTAGGACTATCGCCTGTTCCGTAAGCGTCACGTTCTTTTTCAATTTCATATTCAACAGACACAGGGACTTCTACTTCGCCCCTGTATTTGTCATATAAATAAATAAATGATTCGTGTTGCATTATTACACCTCCACTTTCTTAATAAATTGTTCTGATATTGTGCCTAGTATATGTTTATGTAATTTTATTATCTCAATAACATCATTACAAAAAACGTATTCTGGAAAAACAACTGAATGATAATCTGGATTTTTTCCTATTATTTCACTTAAAAATTTACCTTCATTATTATAGTGTTTAAATTTATACATTATTCACCTCCGTAAATTGAAAAAAATGCTTTGTAAGTTTGACGAGCATTTGCTCTAGCTTTTGCTTCGGTATCAGCAAACTCGTCCCAGATTTTTACAGTCTGAGTTTCAGGGTAGAAACCTTCGAATGTATATAAATGACGAACTGTATCTGTATAAATTAATGTTAAATTTGAATGAAACATGATTATTACCTCCTATAAATATTAACCATATGAATACTATGTTCCTATTTCTGATAAAATAAAAGATTATTTTTTAAATCAATAATTAATTTTTGATAAATTTTATAAATGACTGAACATAACGAGCAAGTAGCAATAGTTGATTGGTTTCGCATAAGATTCCCTTTATTAAAAATGGCATTATTTGCTATACCGAATGGAGGATTACGCCACATTAGAGTTGCGATGACTTTAAAAAAAGAAGGAGTTATCTCAGGAGTTTCTGATTTATTTTTAATGGTTCCACGTGGAACATTTCATGGATTATTTATAGAAATGAAAACTAAAAAAGGTAAACTCAGCGATAATCAAAAAGAATTTATTAAAATTGCTATTAACATGGGATACGAGGCAATCGTTGGTTATGGGTTTGAAGATGCTAAAAATAAAATAGAAAAATATATGCAAATTAAATAATTGCTTTTTTGAAAAAATGAGAACATCATAATTGCGTAGGTATTATTAAGGAGGATTATGTTGCACTATTACAATCATAACATTGGCGATTACAGACGGGATACTGCTCATCTAACATTGTTAGAGCATGGCGTATATCGTCAATTATTAGACCAATATTATCTAGACGAAGCACCTATTGAAAAAGATTTAAATAAAATTCATAGGTATTTACAAATTAAAACTGAGGAAGAAAAAAATGCACTTACCAATGTATTACAGGATTTCTTTATTGAAACTGAAAATGGTTATGTTCATAAACGCTGTGATGATACGATTCAAGAGTATCAAAAGAAAAGTGATGTAGCATCAAAAGCTGCAAAAGCAAGGTGGAATAAGGAATTTATGCGAACGCATACCGAACGCATACCGGTCGCTATGCAAACCAATAACCATAAACCAATAACCATTAACCATAAACCAGATTATGATATACAATTCGATGCATTTTGGATTATGTATCCAAAAAAAGTAGGTAAAGAAGCAGCTAGAAAAGCATGGTTAAAAAATAAACCTGATATTGACATGGTGATAAAAGCTATTCAATGGCAAGAGGTATCATCACAATGGAAGAAAGGTTATATTCCAAACCCATCAACATACATTAATCAACATAGATGGTTAGACGAACCTGAGGAGGTAGGTTTTTAATGAAAAAATTAACATACATGGAAGATATGGATATATTTTTTGCAGCTTGTAAATTTATTAGAGCAAAAGATGATTTTGAAATTAATGAAGAAAATTTTCCATACACAGCAGCAAGAGCATTTAAATTATATAAATTTTTTTTGGAGGCAAAAAAATGGTAGAAATAGATAAAGTAAAATTTAAAAATATGTTAGACACAGTTATGGCATTATACGGTAAACCATCACCAGACACAGATTCATTAAGAGTTTGGTGGTCTAAATTATCTAAATATGATTTTAATATTGTCACGAGAGCATTTAATAACTACGTTGACAAATATAAAATTATGCCGAACATAGCTTCAATCATTGAGTTATGTAAGAGCAATCCTATACAGGATTATGTTCCGTTACCTAAATATAAATCAGACCCAAATAAAGTTGAAGAAAATAGGGCGAGATTAAAAAAAATGTTGCAAAATTTTGCAGCTATGCCTAAACCTGAACCTAAAGCATGGGCAAAAAAAATTATGGAAAATCCCGGAGCATATACAGATATTGCTGTTCGTTATGCTAGAGAAGCATTAAATTATAAGGAGAAAATAAATGCAAAATAAATTATTTAATCAATGGCTCGATACTTGTCCTGTTGACTTCACACAAATAAAAGTTAATGGTCGTGAAGCATATTTATTCGGTAAAAATACAGATTTAATAATTGAAGTTGAAACTTGTGAAAAAAATAATAGATATTATATTGCTGGGGCGAAAGTTGATTCAGTTACTTTTTATTCTATCGCTGATGTAAAAAAAATTAATTATGAAAAATTTAAAAATGACCAAGGTGGCGAAGATTTTTTTCTATCTGAATATTTATGGGAGGATAATAATGAGTGAATTTAAAACTATTGAAGATTATAAATTAAAAGAATATAAAACTTTGTTAAATGACTATAAACATGAAAGAGAAATTTTAAAACAAAAATATCACGAAAGGAGTAAAATATTAACATCAAAAATACATGACATAGAGCATATTATCACAAAAGAAGATGGTATAAGAAATAAACGTGGTAAATATTGGATTGATTATAAAAAAGAGCAAATTTTTAAATTATATAAATCTAAAGAATTAATAGAAAATATTGCTAATAAATTTCAAACAACTAAACAATCTATAATCAATGCTATTGAAGATAAATACTGGTATGAAAAAAGAATAGAACTAAGAAAACATTTGTTTAAAACAGATGGTATTATCAATGATAGTTTGCGATTAGATACATTATTTTACAGACATATTTTTCAATCACATATTTATAAAGATAAAGGAATTATAAATATAGGAGATTTTTATAAAAATATTAATAATTTGAACAAAAGAGAAATAAAAAAAGTTGAAAATGAAATATCCTCTGTTGAATCTATATATAAATATTGGAAAGAAAACAACAGTAAAAAAGATTGGAGTTATTATGGGTAAAGGAAGTTCACCACGTCCATTTACGGACAGAAAAACATTTGAAGATAATTTCGACAAAATATTTGGAAAGAAAAAAAATGAGACCATGGAATCTGACAAAACAAAACCTGCCATTCCTAATAGAAAAACTAAATAATCTAGATTTCAATAAACGATGGAAAGTAATTGTTTATGAAGAATCAGAAAAACGCAGTAATGAACAGAATGAAAGGTTATGGGGATATCTTTATCCAAGTATTGGTAATTATTTAGGATTAACTCAAAAAGAAATCCATGCTATGTGTAAATATCAATTTTTGAGGACAGAAATCGTAATTGATGATAAAGTAATACCTGTATTAAAAAGCACGACTTCGTTATCTGTTAAAGAATTTACAGATTATATGGAAAAAATTGAAATATGGGCAGCCCAACAAGGCTGGTCAGGGGATTGAGTTTAAAAGAATTTTATTTAATTATGTTGAGAGAATTTGCTAATGGTGAGCCTTTACCATATAGATTTAAAACAAAATATAAACAAGGCGTTACTAAAACATTTCCTCAATATGATGATAATAAATATTGGACACCGAATCAATATATTAAAATGATAAAAGATATAAAAGAATGGCAGGATTTAATTAATGGCGAAAACAAAAGAAGAAAAAAAACATTACGATAAACTTCATCAAATTGGGTGTATAGTATGTTTAAGAGAAGGTCATGGATATATTGAACCTACAATACATCATACTAGATTTGATGCTGGTATGGGTATGAAATCAAATTGGGCAAATGCTATACCATTATGTCCAATGCACCATCAACATGGTGGATATGGAGTTGCTTTTCATGCAGGTGCGAAAGCATTTGAAGAACGATACGGCACAGAAGAAGAATTATTAGATGCTGTATTACATTGTTTGAGAAATAGATAGTGTTTGAATATGTATTAGTTGTATATATTACAATGAACAGCCCTGAATATGTAGGGCATTTTGTAGATTGTACAACAGCAAATGCATACGCCGATAAACATTATCCTAATGCGGAATATACTTCTTGTTTACATGAAGATTATATAAGGTTGCCGAAAGGTTTAATTAAAAAGGAAATAAAATGGAAATAAAACAAGTAAATCCAAACGACTTGATTCCTTACGAAAAAAATAGTCGTGTTCATAGCAATTATCAAATAAATCAAATTAAAAAGTCAATAGAGCATTTCGGTTTTGTAAATCCTGTATTGATTAATGGAAACAATATTGTCGCAGGACACGGAAGAACAAAAGCAGCAAAAGAATTAGGATTGACAGAGATACCTGCAATAGATGTATCAAACTTATCAGAAAAGCAATTAAAAGCATATGTTATCGCTGATAATAAAATTGCAACTAATGCTGAATGGGACCAAGAAATATTAAGAATGGAACTTGACGCATTAAAAGAACTTGATTTTGATGTAAGCATTTTAGGATTTGACCCTTCAGAAGTCGAAATAAAAGATATTGATTATTCAGTGTTAGATGATGAAGATGGTATTGAAGAAAAAATTGACTCACTAGAGCGTGAGACTCGTAGAGCAATAGAAGTTGTATTTCAAGAAGAACATTATCAAGAAGCATTTGAACTGTTTAAATTTTGGAAGCAGCAAGATGCTTACTTAGGATATATGATTATGGACTTTCTACGAAAAGAAAAAGAAAAATTGAATGAGGAATTATGATACCTATTTATATACCATCATATAACAGAGCATCATCTATCAAAACAACAAAGTATTTAGATAGAGCAAACGTTCCTTATAAAGTATTGTTACATTCTGATGAGTGCAGGAAAAGCTATTTAGATGCAGGAATTGTTAAAGATGAGAACATTATTGTAACTCATGCACCTTTCGGCATAACTAACCAAAGAAATTGGATGGTCGATAATTTAGCAAAACAAGGTGAATGGTATATATCACTTGATGATAATATTAGAGGATTCAAAAGAGTTGTAGATAAATACTATGAAACGCAGAAAAAATTAGATGTTACTCGCAAGGATATAACTCAACAAGATTTTAACCATGAAATAGAAGCAGACGAATTAATAGAACTCATGGAAAAAGATATTAAGTTATGTGAAAAATTAAAAATTGAATATCTAGGATTTGCAACTGTTGATAATTTCTTTTTCAATTCAAAAAAATATAAGACTGTTGGTTATGTTATATCTAAAGCAGTCGCAATTAAATATGCTGGATTACGTTATGATATAAACTTAGAAGCTATGGAAGATTTTGGTTACTGTGCCGAACAGCTTAAAAAGAACAATGCCGTATTAATCAATTCTTGGATTAAACCTATTGCTGGGCATTACGAAGCTGGTGGTATAGGAACATATGAGCAGCGTGTTCCTCGTAAAATTATTGATTGTGAATATTTGATGAAAAAATATCCAAATTTATTTAGATATAAAGAGAAAAAAGGTTGCCACCCAAAAGCTGAACTACAAATAAGATTTCATAATCCTAAACAAATCATTGAATGGAAGAAAACCTTAAAATGAAAACATTAGAACTACAATCAAAAGAATATCCAGAAAAAATGGGGCAACGTTGCGGCGATTTAAAACCAAACATCACTGAAGATACGTTGTTTGTTGAAAACGGTAAAGCAATCGGATTTTATATGAAAGAGCCACCGATTAAATTAAGAATGTTATTAGATGTAGCTAATGCTGAGTTAAATTCACCTAATGTTCCTAAAGTTAAAATGGATAGAGGAACAAGAAAAATGAATGCGATGCGTGGTATAGAAGTTGTTCAACAATATAGTGCAACTCTTGGTGCCTGTGTGCCTCGTGCTCACATGAAAAGAGATTATGGCAGAACCTCGCAATTACATTCTGTTGAAACAGCAAGAACATTTATAAAAGCTATGTTAATGGCTTGTCGTGAAGGTGAAAAATTATTAAAAGAAATTATGCCTGAACAATATGAGTTTCAAAAAAAAGCCATAGAAGAAAATGTTCCTGAAAAATATAGATTAACTGATTTATTTTCAAGTTCTATTTCTAATTATAATATTGCGGCTGCATACCACCAAGACAAAGGAAATTTAAAAGGTTGTGTTAATTTTATATTTAGTAAAAAAGAAAATGCTAGAGGAGGGCATTTACACGTTCCTGAATATGATGTGGTCATTGATAATAAAGATAACTCAATGTTGGTTTATCCTGCATATAAAAATATGCACGGAGTAACGCCAATCATACCACTTGCAGAAAACGGATATAGAAATAGTTTAGTATTTTATGCAATAGACAATTTACAAAAATTTTTTTAAGGATTTATTATGAAACCAGAAACATTTAATTATTTATATGAGTTTAACAATGGAGAAAAGAAAACTCGAGATGAAGCTATACAAGATTTATTAAATTTTGTAGGTAATGATAGATATTCTATGAATCAAATTGCAAAAGGAATAGGATTAAATTATACATCAACAACATCGTTAGTGCGTTGGGCAAAAAGAAATAATTTGATGCATGGTATAAGAAGAGGACGTAAATATCATTTCGGTGCTGGTACTTATGACGAAGATTCATGTTTATTAGCAAAATTATTTTATGATAAAGATAAAATATTAAATCATTTTAAAATTATAGATGTTCAAAAAAGAAAAGTTGATGATGCTCCTAACAAATCAATTATTGCAAGAGGGCATGGTATTATATATAATCAACACGTATTAGATACAGTCTATGAATAATGGAATTAGAACGACTACTCGACATTCTTAATGATTGGGCAAAATGGATGCGTAAGGACGACACAAAAACAGGTTATCCTTACAAATCTGTTGGTCTTGCATCGGGTGGTGAATCTAGCCACGGCGCATTTGATGAGATGATAAAAGATATGGATTTAGATTTAGTTCATAAAATCAATGCTATGATAAATTCATTAGCAATAGAAGAACAAAACGCCATATACGCTCGATATTTAAAAACAAAAAAACCTTTTTATTACGAGTTAAAATTACAATTCGCATTACAAAATCTCCTTAAATTAGCAGATAAACGATTAATCACTTGACTTTAATTGTCGGATTTGATATAATCGGAGGCAGTGGGGGATACTCACGTCCAAAATTTCTTATCCATTAAATCCCAGAAAAGGAAAAAATTATGCCAAAAGTAGGTGGTAAACATTATTCTTATACGAAAGCCGGTATGGAAGCTGCAAAAAAAGAATCAAAAAAAACTGGCAAAAAAATGACAATGAAAAAAGGTAAGAAAAAATAACATGGCTAAACAAGGACTTTATGCAAACATTCACGCAAAAAGAGAAAGAATCAAAGCTGGTTCAAAAGAAAGAATGCGAAAAGTTGGAGCAAAAGGTGCACCCACAGCCAAACAATTTAGAGAAGCAGCAAAAACAGCCAAGAAAACTAAACCAAGTCCTAAAAGACGTGGGTGATTGTATATAAAGGAAAAAATTATGCCAGATAGATTCGGAAATATGACTAACGAAGAATTACGAGCATTATATGCAAGTAGAACGAATGATGGTCAAAATTTAGGTGCTTTAACAGACCAAGATATTCAAATGTTTTATAATGCAGGTGCCGGAGTTATGCCTGAAGAAGATTATCGTAATTGGTTTGCTAATTCAATGCGAAATCAATTTGGTGGAAATCGACCAAGTGGTCAAGGCATGATATCAGACCAAGATGTTGGGTTTTTAAATCAAATATTAGGTAGCGGAATACTCGGTAGAAATGAGGGTGCTATGTCAAATTTAGACGCTAATCGTATGGGTAATGCGATTGTGTCTGGCGGAACAAATATGAATCCTAATTCATTAGGTATTTTAGGTGGAATGTTCGGTAATGCACCATCAGCTAGAAATACAATTTATGTTCCAAAAAATGAAGGTGGAATAACTGACCAAGATTACATGAGATACATGCAAAATATGTCAGGATTGTTAAGATAATGGCTCAAGATAGCAGATTAAAACGAGCAGGAGTATATGGTAGAAAGTCCATGCACGTATGAATGTCATTTAATTGATGACCACTGTATAAAATGTCATAGAACATTACATGAAATAAGAAACTGGGTTTATTTGACAGACAATGAAAAAGAGCAGATAATTCAAAGATGCTCAGAATATTCGTAGGATTTGATGGCGTAGTAGAACCAGTCGCATACCATGTGTTTTGCCAAAGTGTAATAGAAAAAGCAAATATACCGGTTAGTTTCACACCATTAGCATTAAATACATTACCAAACTATATGGAAACGCATAAAGATGGCAGTAATGCGTTCATATATTCAAGATTTTTAGTTCCATACCTCTGTGATTTTCACGGACAAGCATTATTTGTAGACGGAGATATGTTATGCCGAACAGATATTGCAGAGTTACTTAAAGAAATAGATACAACAAAAGCAGTATCGGTAGTCAAACATGATTACCAAACAAAATATCCAGTCAAATATTTAGGAAATAAAAATGAAGATTATCCTAAAAAGAACTGGTCATCTGTTATACTATGGAATTGTGGACATTTTAAAAACAGGGTATTAACTCCTGAATATATAATGACTGCAACAGGTAAACATTTACATAGATTTGAATGGTTAGATAATCAATTTATAGATTTAATGGGTGAGATACCAAAAGAATGGAATTGGCTAGTAGGAGAGTACGATTACAATCCAGATGCTAAGCTAGTTCATTTTACAATAGGCACACCATGTTTCGATGATTACAAAGATTGTGATTATGCAGAAGAATGGAGTGCTACATTAAATAATTTATTGATACCATTAGAATATTAAACAACCAACCATTTATGGAGTTGAAAATGATTAAAAATTGTGCAACTTTCGGAGTTATAAAGGGGATAAAATGCAAGGTGTAGAGCATATCCCAACGGAAGAAAAACGAAAGTTAGTTAAAACATTAGCAGCAGTCGGAATTACTTATGAAGATATCGCAGCTAAATTAGATATTAGTTCAGATACATTAGTCAAACATTATCGAACAGAATTAACTGATGGTCGTGTTGATGCAAATGCAAACATAGGTCAAAAGTTATATCAACAAGCAAGCGGAGGCAACACTCAAGCACAGATATTCTGGTTAAAAACTAGAGCTGGGTGGAGTGAAACTAATAAACATGAAATAACAGGTGCTAATGGTTCAGCTATACCATTAAGCGTGGCTGTTGAGTTTGTAAATGCAGAACCAAGAAACGAAGAAGTTTCCGAGTAAACTTAACTTTCTATTTGAACCTCACCGATACAAAGTAGCGTATGGTGGTCGAGGTAGTGGAAAGTCATGGGGATTTGCTAGAGCATTATTAATAGAAGCAGCTAAAAAACCTTTACGTATATTATGTGCGAGGGAAATACAACGCTCTATTAAACAATCTGTTCATCAGTTATTAAGTGACCAAATACAAGCAATGGGATATGGTGCTTTTTATCAAGTATTAGAATCAGAGATAAGAGGTGTCAATGGTAGTCAGATTAACTTTACCGGTCTAGCTAATAACACAGTAGAAAGTATTAAATCTTTTGAAGGTGTTGATATATGTTGGGTAGAGGAAGCACAAACTGTTTCTAAACGCTCATGGGACATATTAATCCCTACGATACGTAAACCTGATTCAGAAATATGGGTAACATTTAACCCTGATTTAGACAGCGATAATACTTATACTAGATTTGTAGTTAATCCTCCGAGTAACTCAATCGTTACTAAAGTTAATTGGTCAGATAATCCATGGTTTCCTGACGTGCTTGACCAAGAAAGATTACATTCAAAAGCAAATAGCCCTGACTATGAAAACATTTGGGAGGGTGAATGTAAGTCAGCAGTTGATGGTGCTATTTATGCTGACGAAATAAGAGAAGCACAAGAAAAAGGTCGAGTAACAAATGTTCCTTATGACCCTATGTTAAAAGTCCACGTTGTTATGGATTTAGGCTGGAACGATAGCATGTCAATCATTCTAGTTCAAAAAGGATTAGCAGATTTAAGAGTCATTGGTTATATAGAAGATGACCACAGAACATTAGATAGTTATTCAGCACAGTTAAAAGACCTACAATATAATTGGGGTCAAATGTATTTACCACACGATGGTCAATCAAAAGATTTTAAATATGGTATCTCAGCTGAAGATATTATGCGTAAACAAGGTTGGGATATTAGAATTGTTCCTAAACTTGATATAGAATCAGGAATTAAAATATCAAGAATGAATTTTCATAAAGTTTATTTTGATAAATCAGCCAATCGTTTAATTGATTGTTTAAAACATTACAGAAGAAATATTAATACAACAACAAATGAGCCTACTGCTCCTGTTCATGATGAATATTCTCACGGAGCAGATGCGTTTAGGTATTTATGTGTATCAGCTGATAAAATGACCAATGAAACATGGCAAAATCAACCGATACAGTATTCTAATTTAGGAATCGTTTAATGGAAAAATTCACAGAAGAAGAAATACTCAGTAAGATTGATAATGAAGAACAGATTGCTTATGGCATAAATGATTCTCAGCTATCAGGCGAACGTGCTGAAGCTATCAATTATTATTTGGGTGAACCATTCGGTAATGAAATCGAAGGTCGTTCTCAAGTTGTATCTTTTGATGTTCAAGATACGATTGAATCTGCATTACCACAGTTGCTGAAAGTATTTGTTTCCGGCGATGAAGTCGTTAGATTTGAACCTAAAAGCCCAGAAGATGTAGAAGCTGCTGACCAAGAAACAGATTACGTCAACCATATTGTGATGGAAAAGAATCCCGGATTTGAAATATTTTATGTTTGGTTTAAAGATGCACTGTTATCTAAAAATGGTTACGTTAAAGTTTATTACGAAGAAGAAGAAGAATACGAAACAGAAGAATATAAAGGATTAACTGATGGTCAATTAGATATGTTGGCATCAGACGATAACATTGAAATAGAAGAACACGACGCTTATCCTGACCCATCTGTTGACATGGAATCAATCAAACAGCAAGTTGCTATGATGGGACAAGACCCAAACATGGTTCCGGTCGCTATGTTACATGATGTTAAAATAAAAGTTAAAGAAGTCAATGGTGAGATACACGTTAAAAACGTAGCACCTGAAAATATGATGATATCTGTTGATTGTATCGGCACAGATTTAAATACAGCACGTTTCGTTCAACATCGTGAATTAATGCACCCAGCAGAAGTAGCAGAAACATTTGATATTGATGAAAATGAAATCAATACTATTATGGCAGAAATGGACGAGTTTGAAATTGAATCTAATGCTCGTGATATCTATTCAGAACAATACGACAGAGCCGTAGACACATCAGAAGTATTAGTGCGTGATACTTATATTAAAGTTAATGGTGAGCGTAAAAGATACGTAGTTATCGGTAACAAAATTGTTTATCGTGAAGAATCATGTGAGCATGTTCCATTTGCTTGTATTTCACCAATGCTGATGCCACACAGACACGTTGGACGTTCATACACAGACTTAACTAAAGACATTCAAATGATTAAGTCTACATTGATTCGTGGTCAGTTAGATAATATGTATTTATCTAACAATGGTCGTTATGCTATCTCTGATAGAGTTAATCTAGACGATATGTTGACTTCACGTCCCGGAGGCATTGTTCGAGTTCAAGGTGAACCAGCTGCTTCTATATTACCATTACAACACGCTCCGTTCCCACCAACTTCTTTCACCATGGTCGAATACATGGATAACATGAAAGAAAAAAGAACAGGAGTAACTGCATATAATCAAGGTTTAGATGCTGATTCATTAAATAAAACAGCATACGGTATGCAACAAATCATGTCAGCAGCTTCACAGCGTTTAGAGTTAGTTGCTAGAACATTTGCTGAAACAGGTGTTAAAGATTTATTCTTACTCGTTCATCGTTTAGTCAGACAGAACGTTACTAAACCTGATATTGTTAGAATCAGAAATAAATGGGTAAACATTGACCCAAGAGAATGGAAAAATCGTAAAGACTTATCTATTTCTGTAGGTCTTGGTGCAGGTAATAAAGACCAACAGTTAATGCACATTAATGCAATTTTACAGTTACAAGAAAAAGCATTGTCAGTTGGATTAACAACACCTGAAAAAATATATAACGCATTAGCAAAACTCACACAAAATGCTGGATTCAAAAATCCTGATGAATTCTGGGTTAATCCTGCGAACACTCCAGAACAAGAAGGCACACCACCTGACCCAACAACAATGGCGATACAAGGTCAGTTGGCTATTGAACAAGCTAAAGCACAAGGTGATATGGCTATTGCTCAAGCTAAAGCAGAAGCTAATTTACAACAAGAGCAACTACGTTCAAGAAATGATGTTATAATAGAACGTGAGAAGATTGCAGCACAAGCTGAACTAGAACGCTTTAAAGCACAATTAAAAGCTGAAACAGATTTGGCAGTAGCACAAATTAAAGCAGAAGCTAATTTATTGAGACCATGACAGATAAATCATTAGAAGAAATTAAACGTGGTGAACAAGCTGAAAAGATACTTAATAACGAAGTATACAAACAAGCATTTAC
>Ga0222716_10002723_pt1 | contig 14327 bp, 20 predicted proteins | sample C33_13DmetaG_FD_165044 | JGI IMG/M metagenome (GOLD analysis project Ga0222716, IMG submission 165044) | Estuarine water microbial communities from San Francisco Bay, California, United States - C33_13D | ecosystem: Environmental > Aquatic > Marine > Unclassified | place: USA: California... | reverse complement strand
GTTTTTAAGTTAAACATCTTACCGTATTTTTTGATAATCTTATCTCTACCCTGTTGTCCAGCCTTGTCATTATCAAGGGCGAGGATTATATTATCTACTGATGCTCGTTCTAGCAAGATGCTTTGTTCATCATTTAGGTCACAACCAAAAATTCCAACGCAATTAAGAATACCCGCCTCATATAACCGAAGAACATCGCCCTGACCTTCTACTAGCACCGCCGAGCCGGTCCTCTTCATTCTCTCGTATGCTTTATTGTATCCAAACAGATTCTTACCGGCAGAGAAACCTTTGCTAAATTTCCACTTTTCCTTTGGATTCTTTTCTATAGACCTACCGACGACACCAATGATCTCATTGTTATCAAAACTGCCGGGGTTAAAAATCGGAAAAACACTTCGGTTATACATGGGTTTCGTTTGGTCGCTGCAAAACCCAATACCAAATTCTTCCAGAACTTCTTTTGAGAAACCTCTATTTGTAAAGTATGGACAGGGAATGGTCAGGGTCTTTACAAACCTGTCTCTATAACAAAGTATGTTATTATTAGTCTTTTTACTAAACACCTGATGCACTACATCATAATTATCAACCCTTATTGCAGTCTTGTCAACTGAAATAACAGATTCTATATATTCAAGTGTTTCTTGAAATGAGACTTCCTTATTCATTTTTCTGCTCAAAATACCCTGGATTAAGCCAAGTATATCATTGGGGAACTTTTCGTGACATTTTTGTGTATTACAAAACCACGCACCGGCCCATTGAGATTCTGGATCAACGTTGATATTGAAGCCAGAAGGGTTGTCACCATCATGAACAGGACACGCCCCTATTAATTTATCAGCACTATGAAACAAATCTATATCAAGAGCCTTCGTCAATTTCTCCACCTGAAGAATCGCTGACCTCTTGATCTGTTTCTTCTTTATCTGGGAATCCATCTTGTTGTTCTCTGTGTATTCTTTCAGCATCTCGTTTAGTACCTATCTCTTCTAATTTCGCTAACTCACCTGTCATTCTCATAAATATGCTGTTACCATCCATACCTGGACCGTGCCTTGCAACAACAGGTATTAATCTCCTGTTAACACCGTTACCTAAATTCTCTTCCGCTATTTCCTCTGGACTCCTTGCTTTAAAAATAGAAAAAGATGTACATAACCAGATCAATCTATCCGACCCGGAAATAACATCTTCAGATTCTCTTGTGATACCGTCTCTATTTAATTGTACGAATGCCAAGCATGGTACATCATGTTCTACACAGAAATTATGTAATTGTGTGATTTGAAAACCGAGTGCTTGAAATTCCGCAACGTTATTATTTATACTCTCGGAGGTCATTAGTTTTAGGTAGTCATAAATTATCAGACAGTCATTCATTCTACCTTCGTCATTGTAGCCCACATGTTTGAACAACCATCTTCTAGCAATACCTAATATCTCATCAAATGATTTTCCTGCAACACTAATATAATGGTAGGGTATTTCTTTTACTTTTTCGGCAGCTTCTTCAACATCATCAACAAGTTGTTTTTCTCTATTAAATTTACTGCTTGATATGTCATTGATAGCAACCCCAGAGATATTAGCCAGAAGTCTGTTCCAGTGATCTTCTTGACTCATTTCTGTGTCGAGAATTAATACTGGCGTTCCCCGATCAGCAATACTTAATGCCACATTATCTGCTAGTGTAGACTTGCCACATTTTGCTCTCGCCCCAATTAAATCTACAGCACCGCGACGAAACCCACCACCAATCGCCCTATCGTAAATCGGAAACCCACTACTGACTCCAGGGTCCGTTTCCTCATTTGCTTTTAAAAGGTCGAGGTATTCATCTAAATCCTTACCAATCAACTTGGTAGTGCTGTTGTCTTCACGAATATATTTAAGACAAGCATTTTGTATTTGTGTTTCTGGTATTGAAACAATTTCGGTTACCGTCTCATCACCATCTACTTCTGACAATGATTTGTAGATTACTCTTAGTTCATTTTGTAAATCTCTAGTTAACTGTAGTTTGCGAATTTTCTGCGCATGTTGTCTGATATTCTCGACATGCACATCATAATTCATCAAGTGTTTAATGTGGTTTAAGACATCTTTCTTCTCAACGTACTCAGACAGGTTAAGCTGTTGAGCCGCCGATAAGATTGATGTTAAATCTACATTTTGCGATGTTTCAAAGATTTTAAAAAGACATTTGTATATAACCTTGTTTTCATCAATTGTAAAGGTCTCTTCTTCTATAAGACCTGTAACATCTAAAAAAGCATCATAACCATACCGTATCATCCCAGACAATACGGCTTTCTCCGAAGCAACGTTATTGACTGACGGGACATTTCTGTCCGAGCTTGATGAAGTCACAGAAATATGGTTCCTTTTTGAACTGCGGATCAACTTCTATATTTTTTTGACAATCTTGACAAAATACTTTTACATTTTTATGGGCTTTTCTTTTTCTCTGCACTGGCTTGACATTATCATTTATGAGGTCATAGCCATCTTCTTCGTCGGTGTCAAGACCAGGATCAAATTTATTTACAAATTCTTTTTTTTTAGCATTTGTTTTATCTTTATCCATCGTGAAATCCATCTCTAGGATTTCCACATTTTCTGGTTCAGGAGTGTATGTCTCTATTGGTATTGAAACTTTAACTCCAATTGGCGCTAATTCTACAGTCTCTGGCTTGGGCGGAAAACTAATTTCCTCACCAGTGAGTAATGAGTAGCCTTCTTCAATAAGTGCGGTGTTACCAGTCTCAATACCTTCTTTTAGTTTTTGTAGGCTTTGTAGTAATTTCATTTTGTTCTCCCTACGTTATTTAATGTGTCCGACATCTTCTTTAAGGGTTCAATAAGGTCGTCATATAGCATTAATACGCTTTGCATTTTTCTCATTAATTCTCTTAGCTTAAAAGCCATTTCATTCTTCTCGCAAATCATCTGTTCTTTTGCTTCATATTTTGTATAGTCGGGAAAAGTCATAGATGGGAGATAGTGATTAATTGCGTCTTTATATGCGGACTCTATTTGAAAAAGTATTATCTTATTTCTATTTTTCTGGTTTGTTATTTTGCTAATATAAGCCTGTATTAAATAAGCGTTATGATAAATATCTTCTGAAGACATTTCTGCCATAGTCCCTCTATCAATATTTAACGATTCGCAGACTGCTGGATCTAATTTTACCAGACCTAAGTTTCCGCCAATCTCATATTGACCAATAAATGCCTCAATGTCTTCAATAAGCTTTTTTTCTTCTTCGTTTACATTAAATCTATGATCAAGTTTTTCCATTGTTCTTCTTTATTGTAAGGTAGTATGATTATGGTGAAATCGTTTAACTCGCACCACTCTATTTTCTTCCTGTCTCTTTTTCGAGCCTTCGCATAATCAGCTTTTGTTTTATGAAAATATTGACAATATTCATAATGCTGCTTACCATGTACTTCTACGAGAATATCTTTATTTGGAATAAGAAAGTCCGCGTATAGCAGACCTGTAGAAATGGTTTTCGAGCCGGGGAGAGTTACTTCTTCGTATATCTTCTCGTAAGGAAATAACTCAGAAAGTAACTCTCTAGCCCGTAAGTGATGGGATGATTTATTATCTCGTTTAGAGTTCCCTCTAACCCTTTTAAAGGTCAGAGCATGTTCCCTCCCATCAAAGCCTATTACTTTCATGTAATATATTCTTGTAACTCAGTTTCAAGATTTTTCATAGCGTCTACATTATTTTCAAGAAAATCATAGAGTTTGTTTACCCCCTGAAACTTATACTTCTTTTCTTCATACTCTTTGTCATATTTGGACATGAATGGTAGAGAATACCACGCGCCAGCTTTTTCGACAACATCAAAAGAGTCTGCCAGCTCGATAATTTCCTGAACTCCATCAAGACCTTTACCATAACGAAAATAGCTAGTTGCCTGTGTTCCACTAGCGCCTAGTGATGAAGTTCCAATATCCCATAGAATGATCTGCCCAACCTTTTGGCCGTCTACCATCCAGGGTTCACTTTTTTTAACAGTGATCATAGTATCAGCCTGATACTGAACTTTTATACCACCATCAGCGACGTTCTTTTTACCCCAACCACTAGTATTGGCAATTAAGTGTCCAATTAAGATAATAATGGTTTTAGTTTTAGGTATAACCTGCCCCATTCTCTTAGTAAAGTCTGAAAGAATTTTGGGTAGACCAGGTCGCCGTTCACCATCCACCATTGTTCCCAGATCTCTAGATGGGATAAGGCTGGACATAGAGTCTACAATTACTATAGCTTCTTCATATTCTTTCTGCTGAATTAAATTTTCAAGAATACTCAAAAACTCTTCAGCGCTTAGTATCTTGTCGTCAGGAGATCTAACGATCTTCATGGAATCCAGGTCTAGACCGTTTATACCGTCTAGATTGTGACCTTTTAATCTACCCTCGGCATCTAGATAAATTACTTTTCTTCCTTCTTTTTGAGCGTTTGCTGCTAATTGCAACATAGAACTCGTTTTACCAGTTTTAGGCAAACCAGTAACCGTAACCCAAGAACCCTCTTGCACACCACCATTAAGAGCAAAGTCTAATGCTGGACTAATTTTTAACGTCTTTAAATTCTTTTTCTCTTCATAGACTTCTCTGCCACTCACTATACACTTGCCGATGTTTTTAACTAACTTCTTGAGTTCAGCCTGTTTCTTTTCTTTTTCTGACATAATTCTTTTCTAATCTAATTCTGAAAATAAATTCTTTTTGCCTAATGGCCTTCTACTTTTCCTAACACTCTCATCTGATTTTTCAATAATAGTGTTATCAACTTCCTTCTGATATTTCTCAATAATTGGTATGAGCTTCTTGTTGCGAAATGATAATATATATTTAGCATCTTTAGAATCAATAGCCTTCGATATTGCCAACATAGAGTATTTTTGGAGCAATTTATTCGCAGCTACTATTTGACCTGTGTACGAGCCTTTGTACTTAGGTAGATTCCAAAATTTATCGGGTATTTTACCTTCATTACTAACATTTGCTCTTTTTTGAAATATTTTTTCACAAAGACGATTACCGTCAGTTATTTTTGCTTCTTCATTTTCAGAAAAGGCATCAAACTGACTATCGTATTTTTTTGACGGCATTGTTATAGTACTTACTTTTCAAACCTGCACCACGAGACGCATCACCCTGTTGTGAAGCAGCCTCTGTCATAACAACTACACCTCGCCCCTCTTTTTTGATCATAAAATCATCTGTTGTAGTGGGCTTCTTTTCTTTATCGTCATCTTTTTTACTATCTCTTTTTACTTTCTTTTGATACCGATCTATTACCGCTTCTGGTATACCAAGTTCTATCGCTAAACTTTTAGCTTCTGAATCTATATGATGGTCTATATAGAACTTTTCTAATTTACTCATCCTGTGTCGAGTGTTTGCTTTTTTCTTAACCATATTGTTTTCTCCTAGCGATAGTCAAAAATCTTTGTTCTCTAGTCTTCAGGTATTTCAAATAAGAGTTAAAAGATTCTTCGGTAACTTTTTTAAAAGACATTTCTCTTAATTTTCTTCTTGAACAATCCTCGCCCCAAGGATCAATTATTGTATTCATCTTACAAAGGATATGATGACTAATTGCGTTGATTTGGTCTGAGACCTTTTCTATCTTCTTAGCGAAACAATGTTCATTTTCTACGCATTCTTTACCTTGATCATTGTAGAAAACTTCATCATACTTCATTGGCCTATAGAACTCATCCATTGTCAACATACCTTTCTTTTTGTGTTTCGTTCATTTTTCCTATTTGTTTTATTTCTTCCTGATGCCTTTTTAGTCCAGCATCTGTATTTTCTTTGCTTTTTGCTCTCTTCTCTTGTAGCTCGTATCGTCCCATCTTTTTTGTGTTTTGTTCGGCAAGTTGGCCTAAAGTTGTCGCTTCACCCCTTACAAACGGTTTTAATCCTCCAAAAATTACTCTTTCAAGTGTCATCTTAGTGCATTTTGGACATTTCTTTTTTGGGGGGTCATTAATGTTTTGTATAACGTTTTCCCATAAAAAACCACAATGATTACAACCATAGTCATAATTTGGCATTTAATGCCCTCGTATAAAATAATCGTGCATATATAAAAATAACCAGATTTGAAAAAGAAAAACACCCATTGTGATTCTGTGTGTTCTTTTTCTTCCGTCTCTTTTTGACAGTAAAAAACAATTTTGTAACATTCCTAAAACTAAAACAGTTCCCGCGACTTTCAACCCCATAAAAAGCGAGATGTCATTTGCGTCATACTTTATGAGCATTCTGCCTATAGGATTCTCTTCTAGTTCAGGTAAAGTTTCTCTCCATTTTATTGCGTAGTAAACATCTATAGCAGAAATAAACCCAATCAAATACCACATTATATTAAATGTTAAGACTAAATAGGATGTTCTTCCATCCTTACAAGGTCGCATTCTATTACCTTAATACTATCATATGATAGTTTTTTAGTCTTGGGTAAGTGTTTGTTTTTGTTCTTTATATAGTTCTTAGCAGCCGCTTTTGCGATACCAAGTGTTTTATAACACCACGTTTTTTTGTAAGTACTGATTGGATTATCTTGTAGGTCTCGGATAAGAAAAATCTTGTTCATCATCCAGTGCCACCAGAATAGAACTAATTATTGAATTTCGCTGTATATCATTGTGGTTAAATTCACAAATGCCAACGCCCTTTATCTCTGTTAATTTATTTATACATATTCTTAAACCACTACCGTCTTTTAAGTCAGTTTGTTTAACATCACCATTAATAATTACTTTACTGTTTTCTCCAATTCTGGTGATAAACATCTTAATCTGATCTAAAGTACAATTCTGAGCCTCATCTAGAATCATGTAAGAGTTGTGAAAACTCGCCCCTCTCATCAACTCCAGTGGTTCGAACTTTATTATATCCTCGTCCATCAACTTTTTGAACTTTTTATTACCCAAAAAGAATTTTAAATTCTCTTCCATTGGTTTTAAGTAAGGCTTGACTTTGTCCTCAATCTCACCAGGGACTGCTCCAAGATTCTTCCCAGCACAAACTAGAGGTCTTGTTACAATAATTTGTGAGGTTTTTTGGCGGTTTAAATGCTGGGCGGCAATGCCTGCGGCAACAAAGCTTTTTCCAGTTCCGCTAGGACCAAAACAAAATGTAATATCATTCTCTATAATAGAGAGTATATAATTCTTTTGGTTTTGAGTTTTTGCTGTTAGTGATTTTGTCCGATCTCCCTCAAGTGAGTCCTCTTGAATTTTTTTGTCTTTTCTCATATTTATTTACCTGATGAACCAAAACCTGATGAACCACGATCTGTATCGTCTAGTTCCTCAGTCTCCACCAGGTCGAAGTGCGGTACTTTCTGGAAGAGAATCTGCGCAATCCTGTCGCCTCTACTTATAAAGTACATATTGTCTGTAAAATCGACATGTCCAGGTCTAGCATTATATAATGCAACCTTCACTTCCCCTCGATAGCTAGAATCTACCACCCCTGCGTGTCGGTGAATGCCCTTAGTACCAAGTCCGGATCGATCCCAAATTAGTCCCGCATAACCATCCGGTATGGCAAAAGCAATTCCGGTACTAATTAGCTTTGTGTCTTCGGGGTAAATCGCAATATCCTCATCTGAATATAAATCATATCCAGCATCAGTTTTTCTAGACTTCGTTGGTATAGTTGCTGTGCTAGTAAGTTTTTTAACCTTAATGGTCGCATCAGTCTCTGGAGGAATCCACACAGGTCTCGCCCCTTTATCTTTCCAAAAGTTGAAGTTTTCTGTCATAATTTAGTGATTTCACACTGACCACCACTACAAGCCGATTCACCTTCAAAATTTGTGGCATCATTTTCTTCAATAACGTTTTTAAAATCTACATCTACATATTCCCTTTTGAGTTCCGTCCATAATTTATAATTATAAACATCTTTCATGCAGTATGTTAGATTTTTAACCTCTGAGTTAAAGTATTTATCAGAGAATTTCTTACATCTTTTGACCCATTCGCGTTTGGCTTCACCCTTTGGTTTAGAGCCAATACCAAGAATAGAATCACAAGCAGCCCATAAATTATCTTCCCATAATTTTAATGCCACTTCAATTAACCCACCAACAAAAATAGCACCATCCCCATAATGAGAGATGATTTTACTTGGTAGATAAATTGCGGTAAATGGCGCTTGAGGATAATCTTTATCTCCAGTAACTGGTAAAAGTGATATGCCACAGAACCATTTTCTGTTTTCATAAATAAAGTCTTCTACCTCGTCCCATTCTTCAGAAGTAACATTAATTGTATTACTGACATTGTGAACTAACCAAGGCTGGGTACATAAGCTCTTATTTGTTCCGCCAATAACCCAATTCTGTTGTGTGGATTTTACAGATTTAAGTAGATCAATAGCGCTAATTTGGTTCTTGGTTTTTGATCCAGCGGGAACTTCGACACAAAATGAAATCACATCATCTGTATCATTTGCAGACCAAACAGATTCTTCACACGCTCTGGGGTTAATAGAGTGGAAGTACCTATAGATATCTTCCATCTTATTCGCTTGAACCCGCCTGATGTAGCGTTTGGCGTGGTGCGGGTGGATTCCAGAGGAAGTACCTAAGATACAACTCGCCGTCCCTTCTGGCTTAACACAGGTGCATCTAGCGGCTTGGTTAATTCCGATCTTCTTGGCTATTTCTTTATTAACCTGTTTAACAATTTTTGCCGCTTCTTTTTGTAAGATGGGCGATAGGCATATCTCGTGTTGCTCCATAATCCCAGTCATGGAGACACCAATAAGAGCTTCTCTTTCGATAATGCTTTTGCTGGTATTTTCTAGATAGCCCACATCTGTAAAACCAGCCTGTAAAGTACCAATGATGGTGGCGGCTTTTGCGGCTTCATAAAAATCTACCTCATCTTCAATCTTAGAGCAATTAATGGTAGAGAGATTACACGCCTGCCAACCACTTTTTCCAGTTTCCTCACACACCGGCCAAAACGAAATCTCAACACAAGGATTAACTAAAAGCTCAGTTGAATCACTCCAAACAAATCCAGGCTCACCATATTCTTTGACGGATTTCATCAACTCAGAGAATTGTTCTGGTGCAGTCTCGTCACGAACCAATAGGGCAGAGTTATTACTACGACCTCGTTGCGGGTTTTCTTTAAACCAATTTCCGGTTTTAGCTTGTGCCATTTCTGTATCATCTGGTGAGAATACAGCAATTGTAGCAGACCTTCTAACACCACCAGAAATGACAGCGTCAGCACTATGCATTACAATATCATAGCACTGAATTGGTTTTAACCGTTTTTGCTCTTTTATAGCGTCATCAAGAACTTCTTTGATTTTACCAAGAGCTTGTTTTAATGGTTCTGGTCCAGGGGCTTTACCGCCGTGAGATAGCGGTGTTCCAGCTTCTCTGATAAGAGAATAATCGAAGGAGATATTTCTACCCAGATACTGATCTGCGGTATGGACATTATCGCCCCAATGAGGGGATTTGATATTGAAATAAGATCCTACCAATACCCCAACAGCCTCTGACCAACCCTCGATAGAATCTTCTATCATCCATTTTCTACTACCGCCCTTTTCTTTTACTAGGGTTGGTAGATTTTTGATATGGTGCTTTTGTACTGAAAATCCTGTGCCACAACCACACAGCAGTAAGTACATACACTCTTGGAAGAATCGAGGTCTGTCACAAAAAGAAGAAATGCAATTAAACATCCTCATATTGTGTTTGAGAATGGGCGGGCCGCCGAATTGCAAAGCACGTTGTGAACCTAATGCGCGGCGTTTGCGCATCATTTCATAAGCCCACTCAATATCCTCATGGACATCTGGAAAATCAGCATATTTTTCCAGCATCATTTTTTTGACACGGTCTACGGTTTCAGACCATACCTCTCTTCTTTTTTTATCCGTTAAATGCCTGGCATACTTAGAAACAAAGGTGTAGTCTTGTAGCGCTTTAATCGACATTTTTACCCTAAGTAAGAAAAGTATTTATTGTTGCTTTGTACAATTTCTGTCAATTTATTTATATCAAAATCAACATAAAAAATCTTAAGACCGCTTCTCAATAACAGTTGAAGAATCTCTTCTTCTTCTGCTGAATAATTTTTAACCGTTGTTGGAACCTCGTCTGTATTGAAACAGCTTGTTGGAACATACCATTCTCTAACATTATTTTGCCACAATAATTTAGAGCAGTTCAAACACGGCATTCTCGTACAGTACAATGAAGCCTTATCGGTTTTTATTACTAAATTTGATAAAGCATTCGCCTCGGCATGAACGATATATTTGTATTTTCCGGGGCGAGTAGTGTCAAGACCATTTTCCTCAATTCCTGAACAAAATCCATTATATCCTCTGGAGATTTCCTTTTTCTCCGAGTTTACCAAAACCGCTCCAACTTTTGATTGATCATCGTGACTACGAAACGATGCTAAAAAAGCCGAGGCCATAAAATACTCATCCCAATTTGGTCTCATCGCATCCCCGGTGAAAAAGATATTGCTCTCATTTGTTGTGTATAATCAATGCCATTATGCATATATTTTCTTGAATTGTAGTTTTTTATAAACTCTTTTTCTTCAGCATTTAAATGTTCACCTCTTGCTAATTTAGAAAGATTGCTAGTAGCAAATTTAAAAATAAAACCAGAAACAGGATCTTTTAACACTCCTATAATTGTTCCTAAAGACCCTCCTACGCCTAGAGAGATTAAGAGGGATGCCATAACTTACTCCTATGGTGCTGGTTTTAATTCTGGCTTTTCAGGTTTCTCTTTCGATTTTAGTCCAAGCTTTTTCATCGCTCTATTAGCAAGAAAACCCCTAACTCCACCAGTAGCATGACTAGCGCCTATTAAAGCTAGTAGGGATGCGATCAGTTTTTGAAAAATGCTTCTCTCTTCTTCGTCTTCGTCTTGAGATTTCTGCAATTCTGCAATAGCTGGTCCAAGGTTTTGGATAACCGTCCCAGTTATCTCATCTTTTGAAGGTATGACAATACTAGCAACATTGCCTTTAAGGTCACCAAGGTCTCCTTTAAGCTCAGAAACAATAGCGTCTTTAAGAGATGTTTCTTTTTCTTCTGGCGTTTGATCTGCTACTGTAAGAGATTCTGTTATAGCAACGTAGGAGCCTTTATGTATTCTTTCAAAGATAATTTCAACAGGTGTACCTTCTGGAATCTTTCCCTCAATAGATCTTTCTACTCTTCCAGCGATTAAAGATTTAAGTCCGAGACTTTGTTTCTGCACCAATACTATGATATAGAATGGGTCTGGGTCAACTCCAGCGGCTTGGCTGAATGAAGCGTACCTGTTAGGCTGCGTTCTTTGGTCTACAAAGAATAGATTCGCTTTACCCTCAAAAATTTCAGAATTCGCTCTTTCTAACGGGCCTTTTATGGCTTTAAGAGCAATGGCCGCCGCCTTGCTCCTGACGTAGCTTAATGCAGTTTGCTTGGCGGCTATAATTATTGAAACATTTTCCCAATTAATTACTTCTTCAGTTGGTGCTGGGGGTTCATCACTAGGAGCTGCTGGTGGTGGCAGATCGATATCACCATATTCATCCGGCACACTGGGAACTTGAGGACCAGGCGGTGGTGGTGCAGTTTCTGGTAAGATTTCTCCACTAGGACCATTACCAAATAAGACCACTCCTATGGCTCTAAACCCGCTCATTAGGAACCCGAATAGTGAGAGTCTTCTTCCAGAACTATAACCTGTTTGATATTTATCTGTACCTCTTGCCCAAACGGTTGGTAGCCCCGGAACATCTGTTCCTGTTTTTGATTTAAATTCTTTAACTAAATCTGGATCAGACCATTTACCTGATTTACTTTTAACCTTAAGAACCCGCAAGCCCTTCTCATTAAAATAAGAAACGGGCATTTCTCTCTCTAGAACTTTACAAGACGGACACCAATCCGCTGTAAATATAACAACATCAGCCTTATATTCTACGTCTGAAGATTTTGAAGTATTTGATGTTACCCTTTTGGCTTCGTATAGAGCCTCTTTAGTTATACCCCAGCCGCCAAAATATGAATTATTACTACTAATTGGAGCGTCCACAGCCTGCGCAATACCAACGACTTCGTCTTTTTCGTTTAGTAGTGGACCGCCAGAATTACCAGGTGAAATCCTCATTCTAGCATAATTAAGGTCTTTGTTATTTCCTCCAGAGATTTTACCGTATGTAATAGCGTAATTTCCACCGGGATATCCTATAGTGTGAACTAAAGAATTCATGGGTGGTGCAGATGAGGATAGATTAAAAGACTTGTATGGTCTTGGACCATCGGATGGAAGATGATATACAATAGGACCATCTGATCGATTTGTGACATAAACAAGTTTTGCAACTATTTTCTTGCCGGGGTCTTTTTTACTTTTAAAGGATATGGTACGACCCAGTCCTTCTAGGCAGTGTTTTGCAGTAAATAGGTAGTTGCCCTCTACCATAAAACCTGTACAACCGTCTAGTTTTAAAACTCTAGGGTCTGTACTTAGTTCTGCTTTAGCCTGAGTAACTAAAGACGCGGCGACGATTAGCGATAAAAGAATTTTCATTTCATGTTCCCTGTTAAAGTGTTACCTTCCATCTATTGTAAATAGATATTGTAAAAGTGGACTTCTTGCTAAATCAGCAGGAGAAACCCTGTCATCTGCAAGGTAGGGAACGGGGTCCATATAGTTCCGTCTCAAAGCGACAGTAACGGCAGTGGAGCATACTTTCGCTTTTGCTACTTCGTCGTCATTAAAGTTTTGTTGAAAAAGACGGGCACCCGGAATGAATCTTAACAACATCTTCCATATGTTTTTCCAACCGTAAGGTTGTCCCGTCCATCTTATTATATCCTCGGTCATGGCCGAAGCGATTTCTTTTGTGTAATTTTTCTCAATTAGCTTAAAATTGCCGTCTTTATCTATTTCATCATATGATATAGACTTAACAGGTCTGAACACATCTATACTAAGTGGAGCGCCATCAACTTGACTTTTCAGAGAAACCGATCTACCCCCCATAAATTCCCTAAATTCTACACACTCTAGAATGTCTCCATCTTTATGAGCTAAGGCAACATGACTGTGGAGACCGCCAGTATACCTTTTGATTAAAAACCCAATAATACCAGAACCTTGAAATAAAAGAATATCGCCTTCTTGAATTAATTCCTTAGCCTGATTATATTTGATTGGATTCATCTAGTTCTCCAGTTTCTTTTCTATACGTTCTAGGATGTCAGCTATACGAGTTTGATCATTCACTATCCTCTGCATTACATCCTTCATGTCTTTTTGAGTTTCACCCCAGCTCCTTTGTACATAAACCATCGGAACTCCATCATTGTCTTTTTCTTTATGAATACTATAAATATAAGCAAGTTTCATTCTTTCTTGCTCAGACATGGCGGATTTTTCCGGCATGAATTTCAATAATAGAATTTCACAAATTTTACCAAATGATATAACAACAAAACCCAAGAGGGCTAATGCTGGAATTTGAACTATATCCATAGTGATACCGCCATAAAAGTAGCCCCGCAGAGTTTCCCCTGCGGGACTAAAAAAAATAGTTTACTTACGAACCAGTACGTGCTTTGTATTCGTCCTGGTTAGCATCCAATGCACCGTACATGTAAGCGAGTTCACCAGGAACAGCCTTTGTGCCGATAGCATTATCGACGGTAGTTGCAGTCTGGGTATCACCATCATCATAATCAGCAGCGTTCATAGGATCTGGAGTTCCAGAACCCCAAGGAGTCCTCTGTGCAGAAACCCCAAGATATTCAAATGATCCGTTTCTCCAAGCCGTAAGTGTTTTAGCACCAATTGGAGTTAGTGAGCTTCGCTCATTGTCTCTAGCACTTTCATGACCATTAAGCGTTAGCGCTGTACTAGCAGTACCGTTAATGTTGTTATTGGCCTGATTACCAATAAGGATGAAAGCTGATTGATCATAAGCAAAAGTACCAGTAGCAGCCAAGGCTGTTACTGTAATGTCAGTATCTTTAGGAGCAGTTCTCCTATCAACACCATCAGTACCTTGAGTCTTCAGATCAAAAACTTTGGTAACAGGGCTACCATCCGTAACAGTAGTAGCACTAGTAATACCAATCACGACGCCGCCAACCTTCTGTGCTGTGAAAGCAGCATCTCCAGTTGTAGCTCTCTTATACGATGAAGGAATTGTCATTTTTTTTCTCCATGACTGCGACCTTCGTTCCTATTTTTTCCTAAGATTATAATATTCCAATTCCTACTTTATACTA
>Ga0222716_10002722_pt1 | contig 14336 bp, 13 predicted proteins | sample C33_13DmetaG_FD_165044 | JGI IMG/M metagenome (GOLD analysis project Ga0222716, IMG submission 165044) | Estuarine water microbial communities from San Francisco Bay, California, United States - C33_13D | ecosystem: Environmental > Aquatic > Marine > Unclassified | place: USA: California... | reverse complement strand
CTCGAAGCGAAGGATGACTTGGGTGACGAGGAGTACGATTATTGTCAGACAGATGAATAATGTAATTCGGATAGTTTCAGAGGGTTTGTCCGAATACCCATGCGAATGGAATTGAGGTTTGAATGGATTTGAGTGGGCCTTGTCAGACGCTAGCGTTCCAACAGCCATCAATGCAGAGGAAGTCCCTGCATAGCCCAAATGAACACATCCTTTACGAACCAAAACGTGGTCGAATCACTCTTCCTGATCGTTGGAAGAAGCACCCATTTGTTTCACGAAGGCATCGTAATCTTCTCTGGTATCAAATTCCAATGGAATCACCATCTGCTCTTGGCAGTCTTGACATTGATACCTCTGACCGACCATGAAACCCATGTAGGGATAGACGCGAATACCGTAACAGTTGATGCAGACTCGAAACGACATCGAAAGCAACTCATTCCTCTTCGGACATCGCATTTTTGAGTTCAGAGAGGTCAATGCGATGGTCTCCATTGACGTCAAATGCTTGAATCATTTGAGAGATTTGGCCGGGAGAGAGGATGTCTCCAATCATATCCCGAATGCCATGGTGGAGTTCAGGTCCGTTGATCACTCCGTCACTGTCTGCATCAATTTTTTCGAACAATCCCTCGATTGTCATGTCCTTTTCACCCAATGCAGCCGTTAGCTTTGCCATGGCCTCGCTGACGGTCCAGTTCTCTTCGCCCATGATCAGTGGTGGCATCAACGAATGAAAAACCATTCCGTCAGATACCTTGGACTGAACCTGTCTCTTGCTCCGTTGTTTGAGAATGATGTAGATTCTTTTTCAATGCTGGAACGCATTAACTTGATGATGGATGGTCGCATGCGCTCAAAAGGGACGCCAATGGTTCGAGAATATATTGCCCGAGACCCTCGAACGGGCAAACCGATTCAAACCAGTTCTACGAAGGTCAGTGAAGTCTCATATCAACCACTTGAGGGACGTTGGTCAGCATTGATTCCTGCAGACATCATGTCTCTGGCAGAAGGCAGCCTCGAATCTCGTGAAGTTCGTTGGATGGGCGTCACCTATACCCTCACTCGCCGTGACGGTATTCGGGCACTCAGCAGCGTGTCACAGAACATGATCCCCATCGCACACAAATTCTTACTAACTGCATTTGAAGATGAAGAGGACGACATTAGAATCGCTGCGTTAGAAGTGCTTCCTGAATTTGCAGTCCGACGCTCTGATGAACTCTTTGATTGGCTTTCAGTACTTCTTGATGATGGAAGTCTCTCGGTTCGCCAAGCTGCAAGCGAAGCACTCGCACGTGCTGCACCAACCTTCCCTTCAGGCGTGCGTTCTTCACTCGAAAATGAATTGCGTTCTGACAACCGTCACCGACGTTCATGTGCCTGGAAAGGACTTGAATCACTCGCAAAGACTTGGCCGGATGTTGTGGCAGACCACATTGACTCTCTACTTTTGGAGACAGAGGTCGAATTGCGTCGCAAAGCAGCCAAGTTGCTCAAGACAATTATCTCAAGAAAGACCTCTGCCGTTTGGGATTTGGTCTCTTGGGCTTTGAACGACGAAGACGCTATCGTTCGAAGAACCGCTGCTAAATCACTGCCCAAACTCGCCAATCAGGACGTGCGAATGGCAACGATGTTTGCTGAACGAGCGATCGTGGATATCGATGCAGAAGTCCGCCTCTCTGCCATCAAGACCCTCAAGCGCTTGAACCGAGGGCATGGACGTGCTCGAGACCTTATCATCGCAGGTGCCCGCTCGAACGATATCCGAGTGCGACAGGCATGCATCGATCTCTTGCCCAGCATGATGAGCGAAGATGAACTGCGAGTATTGGTCAATGACTTACTCAAGACTGAAAAAGACCCAGGTTTGTCAAAGCAACTCCTTGAGATGCGTTTCGAGGCAGCCCTTGAGGGGACTGAGGCTCAAAAGAATGCAGCACTTGCGCCCGCTCTTGCAGTACCGGACTTGGACAAAGAAGTCCTACGCTCTCAGGGGAAATCTGTTGGATTACTTGCACCTCAACCCGACGAAAAAATGCAGGAAGAAACGCCTTCCGAACCTCCCGCTCAAGCCCCACCCGTTTCGACCATCGAGCGACGGCCCACTCAAGATGAATTGATGGGTTACCACGACGATGAAGACGAATACGATGACATGCCCGATGAGGAATTCTACTGAATATGAAGGGTAAGGCACTGCAACACCATTAAGAACAGGTGGGCGGTCGCCAAGTCGCTGAAGAGGTGAACTGTATGGACGATGATGTACCTTTCGACGACAAAGCTGAACAATTTGACCGCCTATGGGACGGAATTACACCAAAGGGTGTTAACCGACCAAAGTCCCTCAAGTTCCGACAGTACATCCTTGAGCATGTTCGCCAAATGCGCCGTCCACTCAACCGAGAAAACGCTCGTAAGTATTGGATGGGTGAACTTCAGAAAGAAATTGCCGACAAGGAAAATTTCTGATTGTGAGTGGAGGTCGCCTCGTCTCGGCGACCTATGACCGAACCTGAGACGAAGAGTGATGCAAAATGTTCACAACGATACGATTTGATTCTTGGGACCTACCTCAAACACTTCAAGACAGCCTGAACGCTATTGGATGGGAATTTGCCACCCAAGTCCAAAAAGATACCATTCCACTTGCACGCCGAGGCATTGATGTCATCGGACAAGCCCGCACTGGATCAGGAAAAACAGCCGCTTTCGGCCTTCCTATTCTCGAACGTTGTGAGGCAACGGGCTCCCTACAAGCATTGATTCTCGCACCAACTCGTGAACTTGCCAACCAAGTGGCTGAAGAACTGGAGATGTTGAAGGGCGAGAGCGGGTTGGCTATCCAAACTGTCTACGGTGGAACCGACCTCGAAAAGCAAGCCAAGAAACTCGGTGAGGGAGTCGACATTATTGTTGGGACTCCTGGTCGTGTCATGGACATGAGTGAGCGTGGTCATATCGACCTCACAAATCCAACACTCATGTGTCTTGATGAAGCAGACCGTATGTTGGACATGGGATTCTTCCCTGACATCATGTGGGTCGTTGAACGAATGACAGGACGTGAACAAACACTCCTGTTTTCAGCCACCTTCCCTCAAGAAATTATCGACGCTGCTCATGAATTCATGAACGACCCCGATTTTGTACTCACCAATGCTGAAACATTGGACATACCCCCCATTGACCTCTATTCAGTGCGTGTGGGGCGTTCCAACAAATTGTGGGTGCTTGGCCGTTTGCTTGTTAGCATGACTGACGAGGACCAGACCATTATCTTCTGCAACACAAAGCGCATGGTCGACTTGGCCGTTGAGCGATTGAAGAAGCACAAATTTGACGTCGCTGGCTTGCACGGTGACCTCAATCAAAATCAACGAGAACGAATCCTTGATAGCTTCCGAGAAGGCAAGGTGAAGACCATCATAGCAACCGACGTTGCTGCTCGTGGTATTGACGTTGATGCCATCAGCCTCGTGATCAACTACGACATTCCGAACGATCTTGATTCCTTCATCCACCGAATTGGCCGTACTGGTCGTATTGGCCGCAGTGGTGAAGCATGGAGTTTGGTATCACGGGACGATGCCCCGCAACTCTCGAAGATCATGGCCACCTATGGCTTGGACATTCTACCCACCGAAGCACCTGAGCTTCCCGATGGCGTGGACCGAGACCCTGTCCGACGTCAAGATGACTTCACCGAATCCGCAGACGTCTTCGGATTTGTAACCGTTCAACTCAACCTCAGCGAAGACAATGCGGGTTCCGCTCTCCAAGTCTCATCGTGGTTGATTGAACAATTGAAGTGCGACGAACTCGCTGTTGGAGAGATTAAATTTGACGGAGATGCAACCCTCGTTAGCCTTCACAAGAGCAAGATTGGCCTCGCTATGAAAGCCGTTGAAAAGCGAGATTACAACGGCCATCAATTGACCTGTGCCATCGTTGAGTGATCACTCTTCTTCCTTGGTTTGGGTTTTTTTCCACGAACCTTTCTTTTTTGTGTGGTGGCTTTTCACTTCCGAGGTTGTTCCTTCAACTTCCGTACGCTCCTTTGCATCAGAAGGCCACGTACCGTCTTCATTCGGCCGAGCAATGGTCACAGATGTACCCACCATCATGGCGAGCCCGAGAGCCGATAGTGACCAAGCATAACCAATTGCGTCGTCCCACCGTTGTTGTGCTTGACTGCATTCCGAGGAAAGAAGGCTCGCAAATTCACACAGTTCCATCGTGTCACGGGCAGCAAGAGCCTCCTCGTTGGAGTAGATATTGTTCATGGCAAGAACGAACATCAAAGCAGCAACTCCGAGGACAAACCAGTGCTGTCGCCCCCATTGCCGGCGTCGTTCAAATCGCCAGGGCGAGGTGTCGGACTTGGTTGCGTTAAGCGTACGTTCAGGGCCGCCAATTCGAATGAACCAAACCAACCACATCAAGACGAGGACAACCAAAAAGCCCCATTCGTAGACTCGTTGATGGTATTCCCACATTGAATTGAGACATGCTTGTTGACCGGGCAAGTCCACACAATCGTTCACAGCAATGGGGTAAAAGACGAGCAGGCGAAGAATGTTCAAGATATAGACAAGGCTACACATCACGATGATGGTACGTATTTTTTGACGCTGAGGTACACCGTCGGTCACCATCACCAACGTAGAAAGGAAAATCATTTCATGCACACCCGCACATTCGTCGGAAACGTAGAGTCCGACCGTGTTGAAGGGGGCAGGGAACGAGGGATGCTGGAGGTCGATTCGGGTGAGCCAACCGTTGTGATGGCTGATGACTGAAGAACCCTCACCGTAGATGAAATTCGTTAATTCATTCCAAATCCATGCTTCAGTCACTTGAATGGGAGCAAGTGTATCCGATGGCAGCGTGAGGAACCAATAGAAAGCCTCAACCAGCAACAGTGCAGCGGGAATTCTTCCATAACGGAGGCCCAAATCACCGACCTCTTTCCACGACATATCGCCATCAGGGCGAGCCTCAACTGTCGTGGCCATGCATGATGATGGGGGGTCTTGTTGAAAAGGTGTTGCGGTCAACTGCAATGTTGAATACGTATCAGATGACCGAGGCATGTCTTCAAGACATACTTACCAGTCCCGATATCATGGGCGAAGGTGAAGACCAACCATCACCCACACATCGTCTTGACGTATTGGGCTTTTACTGCCCGGTTCCAGTCGCTAAGACCCGAACGGTCCTCGAGGATCTTGAAGACGGCGCCATCCTCGAAGTTTTGGCGGATGATCCCGAAACGCTTCACGATATGCCGCTTCTTCTTGGCCGCACCCAGCACCGCTTGATTGATATCATTCAAGAGGCAGGAGAGATTCGCTACATCATACAGGTGAGGTCATGAAGGTCAAACCAAGCGACGTCCCGAGTGTGGCCTTCTTGCCCACAGATGTTGCCGACTTCCAAATCGAAGTATTCCATGAACCTGAAACAGGATTTGACCATGTCGCACTATCGCTTGGTTCGATGGAAGGCCCCGATCCAGTATTGTTGCGCGTTCATTCCGAATGCTTGACAGGTGATGTTTTTTCAAGCAAACGTTGCGATTGTGGACCACAACTTCATGCCGCCTTGAATGCCCTTGTGGAGAAAGGTTGGGGAGTCCTTCTCTACCTGCGTCAAGAAGGGAGAGGCATTGGCCTTCATGCCAAAATACAGGCCTACCATCTTCAAGACGAAGGTGCTGATACACTCGATGCGAATTTGATGCTCGGTTTACCGGGTGACGGCAGAGATTATGCAATCGCTGCGGACATGCTCCAAGCATTGGGTGTCAAGCAGGTCAACTTGCTCACCAACAATCCTCAAAAGATTGACCAATTGAAAGAATACGGCATTGATGTCGTCACCCGAACACCACTCATCGTCGGTGTCAACGAGACAAATCGTGATTATCTTGCCACCAAAGGGGGGCGGATGGGACATCACATCAATGATGGTGACCTGTAAGATGGGGCCGTGGCCGGGAATTGAACCCGGGCTGGCAGAACCACAATCTGCCGTGCTAACCCCTACACCACCACAGCCATGAGAGGTAAGAACGCCTCATGGGCTAGGTATTTCAATCATCCGCCATGCACCCCCTCAACCATCACTGGAACAAGTGACCCTTGCCTTCAAGTGCCGTGGCTGCTTGAGGCTAAGCATGCGAACAACGCGTACTGTGCTCCTCTTGGTCACCGTGATACTCCTCTCCATCATGTCCCCCCTTGCTAATCACGCCCATGCCCGCAGTGTCCACAGTACCACTCAGGTGGATATTTTTCCGCAAGGTACCTTCACCAACCAGGGGCAGTGGCAAGTTGGTGCTGAAACTTCGTTTACTCAGGAAGCAGCGACATACACCGAGACAATGGTTGCTGATCAACGGCTCACGATGGCCCATCACCGACCGATTCATCTCGACACAATGACGGTCTGGTCGACGATTTCGCCAACCAATTCAAATTATTCAACTGGAGCGCCTGACGGTGCAAGCACGTGGTCAACAGGTCCTGAAATCGAACTCACCGGCTTTGATGTAAGCGGTCTTGAAAATTATGATTTGTATGAAGTCCACATCAAAGCAGTGATTCAAATTCCCGATGCCCTGCAAGAAGACACCGTTCGAATCTCAGTCGAACACAGCGATGGTTTTGATTTGTTGAAGACCTTCGCTCACACCCAAGGCAACGTGGATTACATCAACAATTCAGCCTTCACCACGAACATCACTGGTCTCATGGATTGGACGTGGAATGACATCACCAACATGGTGTTCACGCTGGATTATGTCTCGGCGGGTGGCGTTGATGATTCACGTCTCGTCGTTGATGCAATGGGACTCGATATCACTGTTCAAACGCCATGGTATGGTGGTGAGGTGGGCGTAGCAACTTCACAATTTAGTGGCCATGAAATGCCCGTCATGGGATTGAATCTCAGTGCAGGAACAAATTCCAACATGGCACTGGATACCTGCGGGCTGACACCCACAGTAAGCGGAACAACAGGTCAGTGGGAAAGTGAGGCATTTTCAACGCCAGCCGAGCAACAGATGGGGCGTGTTCATTATTCTGTTTCAGAAGGTGAACTCCAAAACACAAGCCTCGAATACACGACCTCCAGCGACGGAGTAAACTATGCACCGTATGAAACCATGCAGTCCAATACGCTCCTGCCCCAAGCTGAAACGTACAAATTACGACTGACGGTGATCGATGCGTGTGTTGACAACCTCTGGGTTGATATCAACGACCCTTCATTGTCCATGACCGGACGGGTCTTTGGCAGCAACGATGGCATTGACCCCGTCTATTCGCGTTGGCTCCTCTTTGTCAATGATGAACTCGTATCCAACGAACCAATGACCCTCGGGTCTTTTTCACACGAGTGGCCAATTGGTGAATTCATGACTCCTGGAGACACCGAGATTTCGGTAGAATTGAAGGCTTGGTTCACATGGGATTCTGATGGAAATGAAAGCAGCAGTGCCCTTGAGGTCAGCAGCATGAGCATCACCGGTGGATATGCAATTCAATGGGACGAGGATCCAGTCTGTCAGCAGATTGGCAGTCAATCCTTGGTAGAAGATGGAGGGGGCATTATTCTCCCGCTGCTCAATCGGTGCAGCGATGACCGTACGGCCACCGAAGATTTGACCGTTCAATTCACTAATACCAATGTGGACCTGGTGGCTGTTGATCTCACAGAGGGAGATGTCCGTCTTCGCCTCATGCCAGGAGCAAGCGGACAGTCAATTATCGGAATAAGTGTCGTTGATACAGCAGGGAATGCTTGGAACCATGCCTTCAGTGTCGTCGTATCAGCCGTTGATGATGCACCTGTTGTAGAAGAATTTCAATCACTCATTCCGGTTGAACGTGACATTCCAACCGTCATCAACGTCACTGTCAGTGATGCAGACTCAACAGGCCTTACCGCCTCCACCAACAGGACATGGGCAACCGTCGATTTGTCCGCAGGTACACTGACTGTCAATCCACCAACCGCTGGATTCCAGACCGTCCTTCTTTCAGTTTGTGACCAAACGACTTGTTCTGAACGTGAAATCGACCTTGAAGTCATGGCGCTAGCGGACATCTTTGTTGAATCGATTGACTTTGGAGAGGACGACGAACTTGTTCAAAATGACATCATCACGATGCGTGTCTTGGTTCGCAATCAGGGGCATGCCGACGCCACCATGATTTCAGTTCGTTGCGAAACAGAAGATCAACTCATTGGCCTCGAAACGATTCCGATTCTTCGCCCCGGGGAATTGGGTTCAGTGACCTGCGATTGGCAAGTCCCAGAAGATGCAACGCTGGTCCGCTTCAGTGCTGTATTGGACCGAGGATTGGAAATTCCCGAGGGTGATGAAGAGAACAACGTCATGGAACGACTCATGGTCATCACCGAGGCTGAATCAGGCGATGATGCGAGCAGCGATAGCGCCCTGAGCAATCAGGTTCTTTGGATTGGCATGATTGGATTGGTCCTTGCAGCATTGGCATTGATTGGCTATATGATGCCGTCAAAGATTAAGAAAATCGAATGATTTCTTGAGAGTCCTTAGCCTCTCCATTCACCGAGCGGATGTCGTATAACGCGAAAAAGGCCCTCAAACTTGATAAGCAGACCGTGTCACAAAAACTTGCTTTGAGGTCGTGGGGACCGTTCAACCTGGTTGGCAAAGCAGGAGTGGGGAACCATGTCACAACTGAAAATCCGTATCGAAACGGAAGAATACATTTACGAAGAATACATTGAAGCTTAAAGCCACAACATTGGTATTACCAGCGACGAGGATAAACCTCGTTGCCCATGAGAACCATGCTTGGTCGAGCGACTTCACCGCGTTCCATCGTTTGGACGTCGTTAGAATCTACTTTGAGTTTGACAAATCCAACTGCCTCACCTTTGAGGGAAGTCACAAACAATTCACTTCCTTTTGAGATGTTCTTTGGAAGTGAAACGATTCCGGGTCGAAGCAAGGGTGCACCAAATGTCAGGGCTGCAACAGCGCTGTCTTTGATTTCGCAACGTGGAATCTCAACGAGTAATTTCTCAATGGGATGAACGATTCGCATCATTGCGGATTGGTCGCCGCATTCTTTCCACAACCAAACAGCATCGGCGAGATCGTCCATGGTCACACATTGGTCAAGGTCAAACATTCCAGAGGATTCACGGCGTAATTCTTTCAAACTGACGTTCATGTTGAGCAGAAGCCCCATATCTCGTGCCATGGTTCGAATGTATGTACCCGCTTCGCAGGTAATCCGAGTAATAACGTCCTTCTCATCAAAGTCAAGAAGGTCAAATTTGAACACTTCTCGAGTACGGACTTGAACCTTAACTGCGGAAACCTCCGGAGGGACGTTGTAGATTCGGCCCGTCAAGGATGCCATGACCTTGGCTAATTCGTCTAAGTTCGGTGTGTTTTGAAATCGAAACACAGCAATGTATGTTTTCTTGTGCTTGAGGATTTTATTTGTGATTTTCATGCAGCGGCCAGCCATCAACGGGAGTACACCGGTTGCAAAGGGGTCGAGCGTACCACCGTGTCCTAGGCGCTCCAAGCCGAGAAGGTCACGAGCCCAAGCAGCGAGTTGGTGGGAAGTTGGACCGGCTGGCTTGTCGACGAGAATGAAACCCGATTCAAGCAATTGTTCAAGAGAACGGTCGTCAGGTTGGCCTCCAAAAGCCGGGTTTGTTTCGGCTTCGGGCAGTAGCAAGTGGTCACTCATTTCATCGCCTCCAAGTACAGGACGACTCGCTCCACTATTTCATGTGCATTGAGGTTTGTAGCCTCAATGACGTGGGTGTAAGGCTCAGGATGTTCTGGCAAAAGGTCGTACAGGTGCTTGAAACGAGCACCATCAACGGCCGCACGTGCTGTATTGGCTTCGAGAGCCGCCTCAAAAGAAATCGACTCACGGCTTGCGACCCGTCGGGCCCGTTCTTCATCGGATACCTCCAGCCAGATTCGAAGGCAGGGCAGGTCCAATCGATACGCCCACCAACCAGAAAGGCGAGATTCAACGACATCCGCTGCGTCACTTCCCTGCATGCGTTCTTGAAGCAAGGCATCGAGTGAACGGTCAACTTCAGGCTCATCCTTGCACAGCCTTCCGAAATCAGGCAGCGTCATCCCCCGTCGTCGGGCTTCTTCACGAAAAACATCTCCTCCGTTCAACGAGGTCCAATCAAAGCGTTGTACGAGGGATTGTACCAGGGTGCTCGTACCGCTTCCTGGATGACCAGATACGGTGATGCGAACCATGCTCACACCCATTCGTGGAAACAGATATTGCATCGCTTGGTGCGAGGGCCGTCGTGAGTGATAACATCACCATCACATTCAGGACAACTCGTTGGTGAGGCCATCACCTGAACTGAACCCTCCTCTTGGGCAACCTTCGTTGGTTTTTTGCGTTGTTGCTGTTGGCTACGACGTGAACGTTGTTGTCGCTTCATTGCTTGGTTTGATGCTGCTGTTGGCTTGGCTGCAACCAAATGGAGAAGTGGTTCTTTGAGAACATCACCTGCGAGGACGAGCGGATGAGTTCGGTATCGGGCTAATTTGATATGACGGTCGAGCACTCGTCCGTAAGCAACACTCATGCAAATATAGCAGCAAATCCATGCGGGGAAGAAAAGGAAGCGACCGTCCAAGAGGTGCCATTCTGGAGCCCATGGCAACGAAACATAATCGACACGGAAGGTTTCAACAGCCGTGGTGAGCCAGGCGAAAATACCGATGATGAACACCATCGTAAACATCATTGGCTTCATAGCACCCATTTGTACCTCAAGCTGTTCTGGCATCATTTGTTGCTGCAGGGTCATGGCCTTTTCTTGAAGAATCGGGTCACGGGAAAGTCTGGCTTCATTCATGACTTGTCGAACCTGGCTTTGTCGGTGACCAATGTGAGCCTGGTCCATAGGGTCGACAAAGAAATTACGAATCACGGTGTTAAGTGTCATTGAAAACAAACCGAGAATCATCACGGTGATCACGAAAAAGGACTCTTCAGGGAGCAGTGGCGACAGCAAGGGGTCGGCGGTGGAACCGAGCGTTGTGCGGATGGAAGGAGTCATGATAAGGACGGTCATGAGAATCATAAACATCAGCATGACAAACATGGAACCTCCGGGCGGAGGGGGAGGCGGAGGCGATGAACCGTTGGCCATGAGTCACCTGCGTTGCGGGCAGGGCATGAAGGTTAGCCTTCTACAAGATGAAAATCCATCTTCTTTCACGAGGAAGGGAGAACTTCAAACGCCACGCTCACTTAGCCCTATCATGCGTCGTAAAGAACCCCTTGAGGTTGATGCCACATGGCGCTATCCATTGCCCATGCCAATGCCTGGTCAGCCGGTGTGTGCAACGGTGAACGAAGCCACCGAACAGATTGAACGACTTGGAAACAATCCCAAGCTCTTCTTGTGGACAGATTTTGAAAGGAAGTGTCCTGAGAATTGGGACTTCATTGCCAGTGTCCGTCAAGGTGTCCCTCCACAGGGCATTGAAGCCGAACTCAAAGCCTGGGCAAAACAATACCCACATGCTTGGTTGGCTGTTGACCTTCGTGACGGCGTTATTCCTCCATCAACAGCGACCGACTTGGACCAACTCTTACGAGATATCAAACGCTACGTTATCGTCATCGTAAGCCGTTCATCAGATCATGAAGACTGGCCACAATGGGTTCTTCCAGCCTGAGGCAGTCTGCCCCCAATTCCCTCATCGGGATTGTTCACTCTGGGAAGGTGTAAGCACAAGCAGTGCATTCTTTGGCATCAGCCGCATTGAGCATTGAACAGATGAGACATGCTTTTTCTTCAGCAGTCGCTTCTTCAGCGGCTTCTTCAGCCACTTCTCCCTCAGGTGCGGCATCCTCTGCAGCCCCGTGCTTTTCATTCCAAGCCTTGGCTGCATCTTCGAGTTCTGCCTTCTTGAGGTAGCCGTTGTCATCGTGGTCAAAGTCAGAAGCGAAAGCAACGAATTCATCTCGGCCTTCAATTCCTGCAGCCTTCATGACTCGCAAAAGCATGTCTTCACGGAACTTGATCGACGGCCCAGCTGCTTCTTCTGCGACTTCTTCGGATGCGTCTGCGACTTCTTCAGCCACTTCTTCCTCAGGTGCGGCATCCTCTGCAGCTTCTTCGGATGTGGCTTCTTCGGTTTCTGCAGCCACTTCTTCAATGACTTCTTCTTCAGCTTCGATGGCTGGAAGGTCATCCGATTCGATTTCGTCACCAAAGTGTACGCCGTGGAATCGGTTGAGTGCTTCTGCGTCAACTTCGCCACTGCCCTTGATATCAAAGGAAACTTCGAGACGCTCGCCCTTCTCAACCTTAGGGACATGCCAAACGATGTGGAGGCCACCTTCGCCGTCTTCGGACGTCATCTTGACATCGTCACGCTTGCTGGAACCAGTTTTAACAGTCCATTCCTTGATTTCAAATTGAGCGGGTAGAACATCGTTGATGTAAAGGTCGCTTAGAGCGGTATCACCGTTGTTCTCGAAGAGAATGAGAACTTCGTAACGACCTTTTCCACCCAGTGGAATAGCTTGCTTTCCTGCGCTGAAGTTACGGCGGTTGTGAATGACCTTCACGGTTGGCGTTGATTCAGGTTCGCGGGTGCAAATTGGTCCAAAGCGCTCTGCACTGAACTCAACACGAGCAGGTGCATCCACACGTTCGTTTCTTGGAGACGGGTCAGGTGCGGAAAGCGGGTATGAGATCTCAATCGACTTGCCGGGTTTGAGACCGATAGGGCCACGGGTACCGATGGTGAGTGTCATGGTGTGACCTTCGCCGTCGGGAGATCGATGTTCCTTCTCAATGGTAACACCTGGGGCCATCTCAACCTTGAACTGGTCGTCATCAATGACTTTGCCAGCCAACTTGATGGTAAGTTGATCTTGGGTAGGTGCTTCAAAGAGGCCGGGAATGTCGTCGGTGATGCGCATCAAATTAATTGGCGAGGAACCCTTGTTTTCGAGTTTCATTGTTACCGTTAATTTTTGAGCACGGTACGAGCGTAGGCTACCGGTTGAGAAGGTCTTCTCGATGTTCGCTTCAAGAACTTCGAGTTTCTTCTCTTCAAGCGTCATCGTTCCTTCAGCACTCTCAACGGCCTTCGGTAGAACGGTGTAGGAGAGTTCGTAGGTGAAGTCGGGCTCGGATTGTGCCATAACAACACGCTCTTCTGATTCCCATTTGCCGTTTGGACTGACGTCTTCATCAACATCGCTGATATCAAAGAGCAATTCATCGCTTCCCTTCATGCGGACTTGGAGTTTTGTCAAATCTACTGCAAAGGACGAACGGTTTTCGAAGATGGCTTTGCATTGCCAATTATCGGGTCGCTCGTCTTCACGGACGCGCATGTACGTAAATCCACGGCAAAAGGCATCCAATTCTCTGAAGGCCATGGTGGAAAGCGTTGAATCCGCTCTGTATGTTGCAGAGGCCTTTCCTGCCTTGATGGACTTGGTGGAAGTAACATTGATGGTTCCTTCAAACGAAATGACTTGCTTTTCACCAGCATGGAGGCGACCGACGTTCCAGGTAATGGTTCCGTCATCAAATTCAGCGCCGCCAGTCATCTCAAAGTGCATGGCTTCTGGAAGTGGACGGGTCACGACTACCTCGTGGAGTTCAACACCAGAAAGGTTCTCCACTTCGAGTTCGAGAGAAATCGGGCCAGGGTCTTCGCCCATGGCTACGGACATCGAGCGCTCTTGAGAACGGTCTGGATTGGTGTCCAGACGCTCACGCAATGTCATCATCTGCTTTCCATTCACCTTGTAAGCCATGGTGTGATTCTTCGAAGGTTCAAGTTCGTCGACCGAAACATGTTCTCCACCGATGTCAGTTGAATCAATGTGATCAAGCAGGATGTCAATGTCGTAAATTCGGTCGTCACTGGATGGGTTGTTCACCGTCAGCGTACCTTTCACTGTCTGCTTGATGATGACACCATCGGAATTGAGTGTTGTCGTTTCAATCTCGTGAAGCGTCCCTTCTAGCTTGTCGCCTGAAACTGAATCGACTTCAGCACGGCTTCGAATCTTAGCCCCTGCCTGTTCGCCAGTCAAATCGCTGGGTTCAAGGTTGGGAAGTGGTGCATCGTCGTGGACGACTGCAGGTGCAAGAGCAGCGAGTGCATCGACTGGTGGTGCAGGTGCTGCGAGTGGGTCCATCAACGGGTCAGCCGCTGGGGCTTCTGGCATTGGAGGCATGGGCGGCATCTCGGGAGGTGCTGGAGGTGCTGCGAGTGGGTCCATCAACGG
>Ga0222716_10002719_pt1 | contig 14344 bp, 24 predicted proteins | sample C33_13DmetaG_FD_165044 | JGI IMG/M metagenome (GOLD analysis project Ga0222716, IMG submission 165044) | Estuarine water microbial communities from San Francisco Bay, California, United States - C33_13D | ecosystem: Environmental > Aquatic > Marine > Unclassified | place: USA: California... | reverse complement strand
GCGTTTCTTCATATAGTTTTCTTATTGCTAGGTTCATAACGTGTGAATGTATAGCATTGTAATTGTCGCCTTCCGCTTCATACTCTGATAGTTGCCAATCAACACTGTCGTACATTAATTCTTTGGTGACGTCTGCAATACCTTGCGCGATGTCATCTAATTCTTTCATTTTACTCATTATTCTTATATTTTTCGTATTCTTCTTTGGTTATCCATTTATCTATTTCAGAAACCCATACCATTCCATCTCTAAATATTAATCCATTAAAATTATTTGGTTCTAAAAATCTCATATTTTATAGTAAGGTTTAGTATAGTCAGTGTTAAAGTTAATTGATTTTGCTACATTTTGACGCCATTGCCACTCGTTTTTGCGGTATTCATAGCTTTGACACCATTTTTTCACGGCGGTTACAGCGGGTATTGTACCGTATTTTGCTTCGTAGTCAAGACATTGCTGTAACTTTACTTGTATTTGGTTGGCTGGGTAGTCTTTAAACTGAGTATTTGTCTTTTGCATAGTCATAATTCTTGTTGTTAATTAGTTTAAATAGTTCTTTTTTATTTGATATATGATAGTTAGAATAAAATTCATTGTTGTTTTTAATTACTAAATCATATAGTTTGTATTTTTCAGAGTAATAAATGTGATAAGATAAATTCATATTGTTAATTTATTATATTATCCAACTTAGTTCGTGTTTAGTTTGTAATGTCCATTTGGATCCACTGCGTAGTAATTCCATCTACCTTTATAAGCATATGATTTACCTTTTCTGAATGCAGATTTTTGGTTTACTTTGTACCTTCTGTTACCCATTCCGCGGCATTCACCAAATACTTTTGCTATCTCATAATGGTCATGAGCTTGCTTTCTTTTCTTATTTTCTACATATTTCAGTAGTTCTTTCATATTAGTTACTTTCATTTTACTTTAATTTTTTCATATTTTACATTGTGTAACTCTACATAGTGCCAAACAATTTCTTGAATTGCTTGATTTAGTTCGTCGCCGTCAATAACCTTGTTATCAAAACAGTCGACTTGGAATTGTAGTTCTTTTATTATTTCATTCATATCAATTATATTATCCATTAGTATTCGTATTTAGTCTGTGAGTTTCAATTATACCTAGTACATCTTGTCTAGTTAGTTTACCCTCCATTTGCATACCGATTGCCCAAGTCATATCATTTCCATAGTTATCTGTATATATCATTTTATTTAATTTTATTTAATTTAGTTAATAATTCATTTAGTAATTCTATATTAGTATAGTTTTCTCTTTCATCAAAGTAATCTTGATTTACTATTTCATAAGTTAGAAAGTAATTGAAGATTTCATTTTCATTTTCTATATTTTCAATAGTTCCCCAATAGTTTGGGTTTTCATTTAGGTTAGTAATTTCTTTTTTAATTACATTTTTAATTAGTGGTAAAGTTCTTAACATAGTTTTAAAGTTTAGTTATTTCAATTATATTTTTAGAATTAGGTAAAGTGTAAATTTCACTTTTATTTTTACAAGTTATTAGTTTAGTTAATATTCCGCCAAATCTTTTATAGTAATTAGAATTTGGGTTTGAAAGTGAATTTTTGTATTTTACTTTAAAATGTTTCATATTATTATTATTTATTTACACTTATATTATCCAATTAACTTCGTATTTAGTTTGTAAATAAAAGTAGGTGAAATGTTTACAAATGTAAAATAGTTTACAGATGTAACACAATACCTGCAAGTGCAGTAAATAAAATAAAAGTGTGACATAAGGTAATTAAGTATATAATAATAACTAGCTAATGTCATACTATATCTACCTATTTCTTAGGTTTTGCAAATGCTATACACCGAAGTGTTAATCTGTTCAACTTTATTTTAAGTGGAGAGAACACATTTCAACGCCCACTCGATTTACTTAGATAGTTACTCCATTGAATACTACTTGATAAATCATGAAGATGATACCGCTAACGGCCCAGATGCCCAAGAAACCTGCAAGGAGCATCCAGAATTTTTGTATTAGTTTATACATTATTTAGAGTTTTCGATTAAGTTAATTCTTTCGATTACTACATTTCGAACATTACTTGGCATGTCGGTTGATTGAGACCAGTAACCTCTCTTTAACCAGCAAGGTAAGATGTTTAGTTTAGGTAACATTACTTTAAGAACCTCATCGTGGTTGTAGGTAATTTGTTCATGTTTGTTATTGATGAACGTGATGATTTGGTTTCTACCGTACCAAGACTTTCTTACTACAAAGTTATTGCGGTGGATCGGTGGGAAGATTTCAGTTAGTTCTTCTTTAGTTAATTTAGAGTACATTAGTTTATTCATAATTATTTATTTATTTAGTTATACTTATTTTATATTATTATCCGTTAGTTATCGTATTTAGTTTGTGGGTTTCGATTATCCCTAATACTTCTAATCTGGTTAATTTATTTTCCATTTGTAAAAGTATTGCCCAAGTTAAGTTATTTCCGAAGTTATCTACATATCTCATATTTTTAAATTTTTAAGTTATTAATTATTAGTTACATCTATATTATCCGAAACCTATCGTATTATGTTTGTAAAAAGGTAAAAATTTATATGAAAATATTATAAAAAAGGGGGTGGTGGGGTAAATATAATGCTTTTTTATTTTAAGGGTACAGAGTAAATACGGTAATATAGCCCACAACTTCCCTATACGACATTAGCTATTATAGGTTACTTAATAACAACCTACTGTCACGTAATAATATAGGTATGGCACAAAAACTAAGTAAGAAAGCAAAAGCTGCTAAAAAAGCAAGAGATAAGAAAACAGCGATGACACCGCGAAGAAGAGCAATGAAGGCAGAGAACCAAAGAAAAAGAAGAGCAGCGAAGAAGAACGGTAAAAACCTTAAAGGTAAAGACTACGATCACAAAACCAAAAGATTCACTTCTGTAAAAAACAATAGAGGTAGTTTTGGCAAGGGAACTAAAAAAGAATAATAATGGCTAGAATCACATCATACGACAACGATACTGCATTACACGATGAAGATCTATTAACCGGATCCAATTATATTAGTGTAGGTAGATATAATACTAGAAACTTTAAATTAAGGGATCTAGCGGGGTACTTTGCTAATTTTCAAATATCCGATAATCAATTATATAATTTTGCTACAATAAGTCAGCAAGTTACAACAAACGTTTCTAATATAGAAACAAGTGCCTCATACTCGTTAAACTTAGCCTCACAATTTGGTACATTCGATTCCTTAGGCAATTTGGTTACTTTATCTTCTGCTTTTGCAAACCAAGTGTTGACGGTAACAACTAATGCAAGATTTGCAGAGTCTACATATGCAGAAAACTTAGCTAGTACATTTGGTACATTTGATGCTGATGGCAACTTAACTTCACTTTCGGAGGCTTTTGCTAATAATGTGATTACAACCACCGCATCGAATAGATTTGCTACAAGTTCATATGTAACTAACTTAGGTAGTAGTTTTGGTACATTAGCCTCAGATGGTTCGGTAACTATATCTGAAGCATTTGCGGATAGCGTAATTACAACAACAGCGTCAGATAGATTTGCTACCACAACATCGGTAGATACATTGACAAGTACAGTTGAAGGTAAGCCTGATGTATTTAGACAAGATGGTGCTCCAGATGTAACAAACGCTGTTGGATCTATATGGTATGATACAGATGATAATAATAAAGTATACGTTTTAATATCAGGTACACCAAACGTGTGGACTGAGACATCAGACGATAGAATTGTTACAAATTCACAATCCATATCTTCAGTAAATCAAACTGTAACTACATTATCTAATAGCTTAGGTGCAGAAGCGGCACTTATTGACGAATTACAAACACAATTTACTTTTGATACAAACGGAGGAATAACTGGAACCGCGGATGCGCTGGCAACAAGTATTACCACAGCATCGTCAAACGCGGCGGGTGCCGTAGCTACTGACCTTGACAAGTTAGAAACACAATTTACATTTGATAGTAATGGAGACGTTAGTGGTGTAGCAGATGCTTTGAATACTTCTATAAGCACAGCATCTTCTACTGCTGCGGGTGCAGTGGCGAGTGACTTAGATAAACTTGAAGCTGTTTTTACGTTCGACAGTAATAATAACGTAAACGGGGTTTCAGGAGCTTTAAATACCTCTATTAATACAGCAGCATCTACCGCTTCTAATGCAGTGGCCTCCGATTTAGATAAATTAGAAACTGTATTTAGTTTTGACTCCAACGGTGATGTTGATGGAATACAAGGAAGCTTAGCCACAGCGGTCACCTCCAACGCTAATACGGCTATAAGCAATGCATCTTTAGCCTCAGCTTCTGAAGTGAACGAATTAAAGACACAATTTGTATTTGATAGTAATGGCAGCATTACAGGTGTGGCGGACGCACTATCAACGAGCATAACCAATACAGCATCCAGTGCAGCAGGCTCGGTAGCAACGGATTTGGATAAATTAGAGGCTGTATTCAGCTTTGATAGTAATAATGATGTTGATGGTATTTCAGGCGCTTTATCAACCGCTGTAACAAGCAATGCAAACACTGCTATAACAAACGCATCACTTGCCTCAGCCGCGGATGTTACAGAAATACAATCTCAATTTGCATTTACAAATGGCGAAATAACGGGTGTTGCGGATGCCTTAGCAAGCAGTATTACTACAACAGCTTCTACAGAAGCGGGTTCAGTTGCGAGTGATCTTGATAAATTAGAAGCGGTATTTAGTTTTGACGCTAATGGGGATGTTAACGGCACAGCCGGCGCTTTGAGCACCGCAGTGGCATCTAGTGCAACTACCGCTATTGCTAATGCAAACTTAGCCTCTGCGCAAAGTGTCACAGATTTAACTTCAACAGTTAATACGAAACCTCAAATATTTAGACAAGATGCAGAACCAGGAACAACAGGTGTACCAAATAATTCGTTGTGGTACGATACTAATGATAACAATAAATTATATGTATTAATAAGCAGCACTTGGACAGCTACAGTAGATGGAACCATTGCGGTTGCCCAATCAGCTGCAAATACAGCACAATCAACAGCGGATGCAAGGCCAAAAGTATTTAGACAAGCATCAGCACCAGCCACAACTGAACCAGCATCTTCAATATGGTATGATACTGATGATGATAATAAAATTTATATATTAGTTAGTAGCACTTGGACAGCAACAGATGATCCAAGAATAGCAACAAATACAGCTAATATATCCACGCAACAAACAGTAGTAACTAGACTAGATGGCCATTCAAAAGCGGCTTATTCACTAACAGCTACAGCTAATAATGTTGTAACGGGTATGCAAATAATTGCTGCTGATAATACAACATCAGCTGTTTCAGAAGTTAAGTTTCAAGCAGATAAATTTATTGTTAATTCATCTTCAACTAACTTAACACCATTTAGTATATCAGGTAGTAAAATAAAATTTAACGGAGATATAAATGTAACTGGTACAGCTTTAATACAAGGAACGGATACCACCAACAATGAGTTCACCGCAGTAAAAATAATCAACACAGGATCAACTAACGGTAAAGTTGGTATGAAATTACAAAACAGTTCTGGTTATTTTGCGCAGTTCTTTTTAGACACAACTACAGAAAATAATATAAATAATTACGGTTTTGATTTGCAATTAGGGCCAGCATCTGGCGGAGGTGTAAATACTGTTGCCCATTTTAATGGGGGAGGATTATGTGTGCCGGCGGGTACAGGTACAACTGGAACTTATAACGGTAGAAGCATATTTTTTAATAGTGATAATGCCGCGGAGGATTCAGATTCAGGTAGAATGCACGTAAACAACTACTTTAAAACTTTCTTTTTAGATATTCCTACGCCTCGTACCGACGATACTTGGGCGGACAAGGGATTTGTTATGAGAAAATGGAATACAGGGGGATACAGCCAAGAGATACTTTCTGTAAAGCCAGCAACAGATAGTTTGCATGTTGTTGGAGATATAGTAGCCTCTGACACATCTGATAAAAGATTAAAGGATAATATAAAGCCAATACAAAACGCTTGTGAAAAAATAAATAAAATAGGTGGGTATGAGTTTGATTGGAACGATAAACAAAAATTGTACGAAGGACATGATGTAGGCGTTATAGCACAAGAAATCGAAGAGGTGCTACCAGAGGTAGTTAAAACAAGAGAAAATGGTTATAAGGCTGTTGATTATAAAAAAATAGTACCATTACTTATAGAAGGTATAAAAGATTTACAAAAACAAATAGACGAATTAAAAAACAAATAACATGGCAATAACTTATAATTGGGACTGCAAAACATTGCAAGTTTACACTAGTCATACTGACTACAATACTTTACCTATAACTAAAAGCAATGTGGTACATTCGGTTGTATGGACATTAATTGGAACTAACGAAGATAACATTAAGGCTAATATAGTTAGAAAAACTATTTTACCTATTAATGATTTATCTAGTTTTCAAGAAAAAGATGATTTAACTAATGAAATAGTCAAAGCGTGGGTATTTAAAATAATAGGCCCAGAAGCAAAAACGGCTTACGAAGCTGAAGTAGCTAAGCTTGTTAACGAAAAAGTTTCACCTACAGAAATAACTGTAATATTGGAATCATAAATGGCATTACAATCTAGTGGATCAATATCTATAAGCCAGATAAAATCAGAGGTTGGCGGTTCTAGCAGTTCATTAAGAAGCTTATCGAATGCAGCCGGTAAATCAGCGCCTGATAGTATGCAAGAATTCTATGGCTATAGCCATGTAACATTAACTAGCTACACGTCTTCTATACCATCAAATGCAACTTTATTCACAGTTTGTAATGAATCACCTGCAGCAACATATTACCATGATGGCATAACTACTTACCCGGTTACAAATAATAAAGTATATACAAGTAGTGCTGGAGGTAGCAGTAATTATGTGCCAGCCGGTTATTACAAAATTGACGATGGAAGCAATGGATTATATATACAAGTTAATAATAGTGGTTCTGTAACACTAAATGATATATGCTTTTAAAACATTTAACAACCACGTGATTATAGTAACATAAGACCAAAACCAATGACTTATTTTTACAAAACCTATTCTTGGTCACAAGGTGACTCAGGAATACCCGAAGAAACCAGAACTCTTTGGGAGCACATCGCTAAGAAAGAAAACTGGCGAATTGTTCAACTACCTAATGGATTTTTTCAAGCTGAATACAAAGATCTAAATGATGAAGAAAAATGGATCGATGTAACAAGGCGTGAAACTTTAGAAAGCTGTGAGGCAGCGATTGATGGAAGCATTGATCATTACTCTAAAAAGCTTGAGTTTTTAAAAGGACCTAAAGTTGTGAAAACATTCAAATAACCACTTACAATAAATTTAATTAAATGGAATATAATAACCCAAGTGAGATAGTAAAGGATCTTTCCTTTGGAAAAGATGCTAGGAATAAAATTATGCACGGGGTAGATAAACTGACAAGTGCAGTAAAGTCTACCCTTGGTGCTTCTGGAAAATGCGTTATATATGAAGACGCACTCGGAAGACCGGTGATCACAAAAGATGGTGTAACCGTAGCGGAAAGCGTAGTCTTAATCGACCCGGTCGAAAACATTGGCGCTACTTTAATTAAAGAAGCTGCAAAAAATACAGTAAAGGAAGCAGGTGATGGTACTACAACAGCTACTGTGCTTGCACATTCTTTACTGCATTTAGCTAATGATCATAAAAACGATAATAACATAAGAGATATTAAAAATGGAATTCAAAGCGGTTTGGATAAAGTTCAAAAGTATCTTAATAAAAAAGCTATCGAAGTTAAAGATGATATGCTTGAAAATGTTGCGGCAATTAGTTGCAATAATGATACAGCTCTTGGAAAGGTTATATCGCAAGCTTACTCAAAAGTAGGTAAGGATGGTGTAGTCCTTATGGAAGAGTCCGAGACCCATGACACATACGTTAAATTCGTAGAGGGCACAAGAATAAATTGCGGACTTAAAAGCCCTTATTTTATGACAGATAAAGATAAAGGTAAAGCGGAACTAGAAAATCCGTACGTACTGATAGTTTCATCGCCGATACCTAATATTCGTAAAATACAAAATGTATTGGAGTTTGTTATAAAGCAAAAAAGAAGTTTGTTGATCGTTGCAAGCGTAGAACAACAACCTATGGCGGCATTACTTGCTAATAAAGTTAAAGGTAATATAAAAGTAAATGTTGTAGATTTGCCTGGATTCGGCCCAACAAAACAAGATACAATTGAAGACCTTGCGATCCTTACCGGAGCGAAAGTCATAAATGAAGAGTTAGGAGATGATCTTGATTTAATAGAACCCGATGTTTTAGGGCAGGCAATTTTATCTGTCACAGATGATAAACACACGGTGTTACAAACAATTGACCAAGGCGTTGCTCTCAACGAGAGAATCGAAGTGGTTGAAAATAAAGTCAAAGAAGAGAAAAACCCATTCTTTAAAAAGAAGCTGCAAGAAAGATTAGCAATGCTGAACGGTCAAGTGGCTATGATTAAAGTTGGTGCTGATTCAGATGTAGAAATGAAAGAAAAGAAGGATAGAGTGGAAGATGCGATATATGCTACTAAAGCGGCATTACAAGAAGGTATTGTTTCGGGTGGTGGTGTTGCTTTATTAAATGCTTCCCAAAAAATTAAACCTAGCGGTTTAGGGGAAGAGATATTATTAGAAGCAATAAAAGCACCATATAAAACAATATTGGACAATGCTAGTTTACCTTACATTGAATACCCAACTTCAGGTATGGGTGTTGATGTAGTAAATGAAAAGACAGTACGAATGATTAATAAAGGTATTATTGATCCAGTACTTGTAACTAAAACAGCACTAAAAAATGCAATTAGTGTAGTAAATACAATATTTTCAGCGGATTGTGTAATTAATAATGTAAGAGACTATGAAAGCAATTAATTACTACGTTGTAATAGAAAAAATAAAAGAAGCGCCAAAAAAAGTTGGTGGTCTTGAACTAACGGAAGATCAAAATGATGACGTTAGATATTTAAAAGGTAAAGTTATATCTGCTGGGCCAAATGCAGATATACTAAGTGAAAATGATATAGTACATTACGATAAACATGCCGGCCATGGAACTCAATGGCAGGGAAAACTATATTATGTTTTAAAACTTGGTGATATAGTATTAGTCGAATGAGATTAAGTTCTAGTGACATAAAAGATTTAAATTTACTAAAGTATTATAGGCTCATTCGAAAATGGGCCTGTAAAACTTATAGCCTAAAGGATGCTGATCTTGAATTATTAATTTATTTAGATTGTAAAGAACGATTTACACGTAATGATTTTATTGATGGCACCTACACATACAGTTGGGATAAAGATAGATGGGAAAGGCTCAGAAGAGACGGTTGGATAGATGTATGGAGACATCGCAATAGGACAACTATAAAATATAGTATATATAAAACTTCTTTTAAATGTAAACAATTGATTATGCGAATGTATCGTATAATGCTTGCGGAAGAAGATTTACCTACAAGCGAAAGAAGTAAGTTTTATAATAATATATCATATACAGATAAAGTTTATAACAAAGCTATAGATGATATGATTAAAGATAAAGATCGATAACTTAAATTTTAAAATTATGCCTTACGGAAAAGGAACTTACGGTTCAAAGGTTGGAAGACCATCAAAAAAAGCTAAAGCAAAAGGTAAAAAAAAATTAACACCAAAGCAAAAAAAAATAGCTAAAAAAGCGCCTCCTTATAATAAAATTACAGGAGCTGATTTTAAAAAAATGAAAAAGAAATAATTATGCCAAGCAAGAACGCACCATCAAGAAAAAAATCTTTAGGTTACTATAAGAAAGTAAACAAAAAGGGTGGAACTGGTAAAAAAGCTGGAGGTGGAATGACCGCTAAAGGCGTGGCTAAATACAGAAGAGATAACCCGGGTAGTAAACTTAAAACAGCAGTTACAACACCTCCATCTAAATTAAAGAAAGGAAGTAAGGCTGCTAAAAGACGTAAGTCATTTTGTGCAAGATCCAAAGGGTGGAAATCCGAAAGAGGCTTAGCCGCTAGAAGAAAATGGAATTGTTAAATGAAAAGTAGAGGATTAGGCGATTCAATAGCAAAATTTACAAAAGCTACAGGCATAAAACGCGTAGTGGACAAAGTATCAACTGGCTTAAATATACCATGCGGTTGTGAGGCTAGACAAAATGCATTGAATAAAATGGTCCCATATAAAATGAAAAAAAGATGAGTCAACCAAAAAAGAAATTTGCGGAAACTACTGTAGGTAAATTATTATTTGGAGCCGCGTCACTTGCCAGCCCGGCATTAGGTAATATAATCAGCGGAGTTACAACACCTGCTGAAGCTATTGCAGCTATTGGTAAGTCTGATGTAAGTGGTGAAGAAAAAATAAAATTACAACAACTTATATTTGAACAACAAAATAAAGAGATGGAGGCTATCACTTCAAGGTGGCAAGCGGATTCTTTATCAGATTCTTGGCTTTCAAAAAATGTCCGCCCATTAGTATTAGTGTGGTGTATTGTTATATTTTCAGTTGCGGGATTACTTGACAGCGTAGATTCTATACCATTTCATATAGGGGAAACTTGGAACGATACGTTTGAAAAAGTAATGATGTCCGTTGTTTTAGCCTATTTTGGTGGGCGAACAACCGAAAAAGCAACAAGTTTATTTAAAAAATAAAATTTAATGGCTAGAATTAGTACGTATGATTTAGATAATTCCGTTTCTAAAAACGATAAAGTTATAGGGACAGATTCCTCTGGGAATGGTACTAAAAATTTTAAACTAAAAAATATTGTGGGGTTTTTGAATACCTCGGGTTTAATTAATTTAGACGGCATTGTAAATAAATTTATTCCAGAAAATGCAAATTTATCTTCTGGATTTTTTAAATTACCTTCAGGTGGAACTGGAATTCCTTTCAGCGCTGTAACTTCATTAAAAGTTTCAATAAATAATTTAGATAATTTAAATATTGTTGAATTTTATAATCATTTAGTAGGCCAAGGATTAAAAATATCTAATGTAGATAATATAAGTGAATTTGGTCATTATGCATTTGTTAGCGCAATTCAAGCTGATCCAGCAGATAATTTTTTAACTTTTACCGTTAGTTATTTAGGTGGCAATGGTAGCTTAAGAGATAATAAATACTATTTATTTAATTTAGATAATTCAGGTAGAACCGATAAAAACTTTACATCTCCTAATATAAATTTTGTAGCAAATGTAGGACAAACCATTAGTCACAATTTAGCTAAATTTCCAGCTGTAACAACAGTGGATTCAGCGGGATCTCATATAGTAGGTGACATTCAACATATAGATAATAATAATTTCACTATAACATTTAAAGCCTCATTTCAAGGTAAAGTATACGTAAACTAATAAACTATGGCACTTTCATATTTAACAGATATTAATTTAAACAAAAACGAATTACAGAATGCAGTAATTCAGAAAGTAGGTGGTGATCCGATAACGGGATTAACCGCCGGGTGGATAATCTATAACACAGGGGATAATCAATTAAAAGTATACGATGGTTCAGCTTGGACAAATGTAGGCGGTGATATAACAGCAGTTAATATTACAGCTGGAACTGGGCTGACCGGGACAGTAAGTACTTCAGCAGGCGTTCACACTCAAACTTTAACACTAGATGACACCTTAGCTGCAAATGGTCTAGGTAGTCCAAGCAACACAAATGAAGCTGGTTCTTATGGCTCTTCAACAGCAATACCAACTCTTACGGTAAATGCACAAGGGCAAATTACAGCTATAGCAACTGCCGCAATTTCTTCTACTTTAACCATAAGTGACGACGTTGGCACGCCTAACACAGATAGTGTAGTTGTTGGCACAGACACTTTAGTTTTTGCTGGTACTACAAATGAAATAGATACGCTTGTATCAAACAATCAAGTAAAAATTGGTTTAGTAGCTAATCCTACAATTTCTGGGAACTTAATAATTTCTGGTAATTTAACGGTTTCTGGTACAACAACAACTGTAAATACAGAAACAATAAACCTTGCTGATAATATAATTACTTTAAATAGTAATGAAGCAGGCACCCCAAGTGAAAATGCAGGTATTGAAGTTGAAAGAGGAACTTCAGATAATGTTGCTTTAAGATGGAATGAAACGTCTGACAAATGGCAGTTAACAGAAGATGGGTCAGCATACGAAGAAATACAAACAATACAAAACAGCACGTACGCTGCTTCAATAGGCGATGGCTCTGCAACTTCTTACGCTGTAACACACAATTTAGGTTCTAAAGATATTATGGTACAACTTTATGACGCAGACTCATTTGATACAGTTTATGCAGATGTAGTAAGAACAAGTGTCAATGTGGCCACTATCACGTTCTCTATAGCTCCTGCTTCAAACGACATTAGAGTACTTATTAGTAAAATAGGTTAATATAATTTTATAAATTTAATATGGCAAATCGTTTTCTTAATAATATAAGAATAAACGACGCATACACTTTCCCTGCGTCAGATGGTAACGACGGTCAAGTAATAACAACTGACGGTGCGGGTAATTTAGGTTTTGAAAATATTTCACCAGATGCGGCATCTGTAATATATAGAGATAATTTTACAGGTGACGGCAGCACTGTTGCATTTGATTTACAAAATTCAATAACTGATGAAGATCAAACACAAATATACATTGATGGTGTTTATCAAGAAAAAAGTACTTATTCAATTTCCGGTACTACTATAACCTTTACAACTGCGCCAATATTAGGGCACAGCGTGGAGGTTATTTCTATTTCAAGCATTAATACAGGCCCTACTGTTTTATATCAAGATAATTTTACGGGTAACGGAAGCGATACAGCATTTACATTAGGGCAAGCAATAGATAATGAAATAAAAACATTTATATTTTTAAATGGTGTTTATCAATTTAAAAATACATACACAGTTGATGGAACTACATTAACATTTGATGCAGCGCCTGCGAATGGTGTTGCTATAGAAATTGTAAGTATTGCATCAGCTGTGCAATCAGATAGTTTAGAAGCGGGAGCAGTAATTATACCCGTAAAAAATACACATACCGCAAGTATTGCAAAAGGAACTCCAGTATACATTAGCGGTAACGTTGGTGCATCAGAAAGATTACAAATAGCACCAGCAGACGCAAGTAATAGTGCTAAAATGCCATCAGCAGGATTATTATTAACAACACTTGCTGTAAACGCAGAAGGCTATGCAATTACAGGTGGCTATTTAAGAAACATTACAACAGACACAATTGATGGCACAAGCACAGCATCAAACGATACGGTATATGTAAAAGCTGGCGGTGGTTTGACAATGACAAAACCAACTGGTACTAACTTAATTCAAAACATTGCTAAGGTTGCAAGATCTGCAAGTGGTAGCTCAGGATCATTATTGGTGTCATCAATACTTAGAACAAACGATATTCCTAATATTGCTAACGATCATTTTTGGCTAGGTAATTCTTCTAGTGTGGCAACGGCTACATCATTTCCAACAGAAGTTGGTAATTATTTAACAACAAACAGCTACGCAACAGAAAGCTATGTAGATACAGAAGTTGCAGGGTTAGTTGCTTCAGCTCCTACAACTTTAGATACATTAAATGAATTGGCTGCAGCATTGGGTGATGATCCTAATTTTGCAACAACAACCGCAAATAGCATTGGGTTAAAAGCACCATTGGCTTCACCGTCATTTACTGGAAATGCAACTTTTGGAGGAAATGTAGGAATTGGAACTGGAAATACTATTTATGCTGATTTAGAAGTAAAAAGGGCAGGAGAAGTTACATTGGCTTTACATAATTCTTCAGCAATTACAAGTGGAAATAGAGGTAATCTTGCTTTTTATAATTCAAACGTTTCAACTGTTGCTACAATAAGAGCAGCAGCAGATACAGATAATGTAGGTACTGCATTAGAGTTTTATACAAGACCTGTTGGTGGTTCTTTAACAAATTCTATGACAATAGACAGTTCTGGAAACGTAGGTATCGGAGATACTTCACCACAAGGTAAATTAGAAGTTAATAATAGGAATACTGCTACAGGTGCGGCTTTATTCATAAAAGGAGGTGAAGATGACCTTTCTCCAATAGCAGGTCAGTATACTGGATTAGCTTTTGGTTATGGTGGGGGAGATATTTATAATAATGCAGCAATTTTATGGGAATTTACAAACACAGCAGCTAATGGAAAATTACATTTTGCTGTAAATCCTACTGCTGGTGATGGAAC
>Ga0222716_10002716_pt1 | contig 14353 bp, 13 predicted proteins | sample C33_13DmetaG_FD_165044 | JGI IMG/M metagenome (GOLD analysis project Ga0222716, IMG submission 165044) | Estuarine water microbial communities from San Francisco Bay, California, United States - C33_13D | ecosystem: Environmental > Aquatic > Marine > Unclassified | place: USA: California... | reverse complement strand
CTTTCACCATCTGAAAACAGGTGCGCCGTCCCCAAAGCACGGTCATATTTTCATGCACCCTTGGATCAGTCGTTCCCCGAGATGGGTTCGGGGTAAGATCGCTCGAATGCTCGCTGGAAAAATCAGCATTGCCGCCAAGTTGGATGCCTTTGAGGGTACACCATGGGGTGAAGAGGACGTGGCCGTTGTCGAAGCGCGTGTTGAAGCCATCAAAGAGGCCCACCAGCAACCGCCGTCGCGCCGCCGATGAGGTGATGCATGATGGGCGGCGGACGAAAGAAAGGGTCACGAGGTCCACAAGCACTCTCGTCCACCGTACGTCTCGACCGAAGGGCACTATGGACATTGAATGCGGTCCCAAAACAATCCGTTTACGGTGAAACGCTTCGGCCCTTCAACGGCCGTGAACACCGGCGTTGGGACCCAAACCGTTCGAAATTAGCAGCCGCTATGCTCAGAACGCGTCGAGACCCCAGCCTTTTGCTGCCCGAACAAGGCACCACAATTCTCTATTTGGGAGCTGGTCATGGTACGTCAGTCAGCCATCTTTACGACCATCTTTGCGGCCAAAAAAATCGAATGAAGGGTCGTTTGGTCTGCGTTGATCTTGCCCCTCGTTGTTTGAGGGATTTGACCTTCATGGCCGCTGATCGACCGGGTCTTGTCCCTGTTCTCGGTGATGCACGTAAGCATGCCGAATGGGGCGTTCTTCTCCCTCGACGCGTCAATTGGTTGTTTCAAGACGTCGCACAGGCTGGGCAAGTGGATATCTTCATTCGAGCCTGCGAGCGTTTCTTGATGACAAACGGCATTGCTTTACTCTCGCTCAAAGCCGCCAGCGAACGCTGGACAGGAGAAGGTGAGAATGCTCTTTTCGCAGGTGTTGAGTCCGCATTGCTGGAGGCCGGCTACGACCTTGAAGAGTCCATTGAATTAACAGGTTTTGAAGACAATCATCGCCTTTTTGTGGTTCGCAAGACGAGGCGGTAATATGCCTGAATTACCCGAAGTCGAAACGGTTCGGCAAGGTCTTCTTCAGGGAATTCTCAACAAAACAATCGAAGAGGTGTTGATTCGTCGTGAGGGTTTGCGCTATCCTTTCCCCAAAGATCTACCAACGATTGCTGGCACGACGGTTCGTGGAATTCGGAGGCGAGCCAAGTACCTTCTCATCGACCTAGACGACGACCGAGTTCTTTTGTCACACCTTGGGATGTCGGGACGCTACACTCTGTTTGACGCCGATGAGGCCTCGTCTGCTCCACGCCACTTGCTCGCTACGGTCAATGGAGGTGTTCCAGTGTCCTCCTTTGGTGGGAGAACTGGATACGGTGGAAAACACGACCATCTTGAATTTATTTTTACAGACGGTTCCAGAGCAGTTTACACCGATCCCCGGCGTTTTGGTATCGTAGATTTGTTTCATCGCATGGATGAACCGGTTCAGCCTTTGCTCGAATCCTTGGGTCCCGAGCCCTTTGACCCTTGGGGCGCAGACCTTCTTGCGGATGCTCTTAGGGGGCGAAAAACCTCGATCAAATTGGCTCTTCTCGACCAAAAAACAGTGGTCGGTGTGGGCAATATCTACGCTTGCGAATCCTTGCATCGTGCCGGATTATCTCCTCGCCGTGAGGCACGTGGCTTGGTGAAAAAGAATGGACAACCAACCCAACGCCTCGAAGAATTGGTCGCTCACATCAAGGCGGTGCTGCAAGAAGCCTTGGCTTCAGGCGGCTCTACGCTGAACGATTTCGCAAGCGTTGACGGTACCTTGGGTTATTTCTCGCACCAATTTGCAGTGTACGGTCGTGAGGGTGAACCATGCACGAAGGACGGTTGTGGTGGTGTTGTTCGACGCATCGTACAGTCAAATCGTTCAACTTTTTACTGCCCGACGTGTCAACGTTAAATTCGGAAGAACACGCTCAAAGCAAAGCCCCAAAGAACGAGCGCAGTGATGCGGTGAATCAATTGAGCATTTGATTTGAGAGCATCGAGACGAGAAGTGCCTGTCAACATGAGGGCGACAACGATGTACCAGAGTGTATCGATGGTCATGCCGAGCAGTCCAACGGCTGCCTTGCTGGCAAACGACATGTCAGCCTCAAGGACCTGTGCTAATACTGCCACAAGAAAGAGTGCGATTTTGGGATTGAAGAATGCAATGGCAAAACCTTCCGTAAAGCCCTGTCGGCTCGAGGCTTGATGTTCATCAAAGAGGTGTTCATGTTCAACAGTCCACATGCTCCATCCGTACCATACCAGGAGGAGGCATCCGAGCAGTTGCAATGCAGTGAAAACTTCAGGAGCCTCTTCAAGCAGCACGATGAGGCCGAAAACTGCCATGCCTGCATAGACTCCGAAACCCAATCCGTGACCGATAGCGCACATGACGCCTTGACGTCGCCCACCGATGAGGGTATTGCGAAGGACGACCATCAAACTGGGGCCAGGGGAAATTGCTCCAAGCAGAAAGACCGTACCAGCAGCGAGCAAAATATCCCACGCTACCGCCTCCATGTGCGATGCAAGGCATCGAGCCATTCAAGGTTGGTGCGCTGATACACTCACAAGAGGTAAAGCGTGACACCAGTACTTGCCTTCTCAGCCTTCAAGGTTTCAGCATAGTCCAGACTCCAACGAAGCATCGATGATGTCATTCTGCGCTGATTGAGCACCTGAGCATATGCTTTAGCAAATGGGGGGGCATTTTTGTCTGTTCGTTGGTTTCGCTCCATGAACAAGGAAATGTTGTTCTCCCTCTTTAATGTTCTTTTATGTGCATCATACATGCATCAGCGCAAGAATCCGGTAAAAAAGTTCTTTATTCTGTCATTTTACAAATTTTTACGAATTTATGCGTTGATTGTACGCTGCGGTGAAGAAGTCTTCCCGTTCAATGGGTGGTCCGTTGTTTTCTTCGCATAAAATCGGAAGGATGTTGGTCCTCTCGCCCTGCTCAAGGCAGTTTGTTCGATGCTTTTACGATGAATAATAGAGAATTCGTTGGTCCCGGGAGGTTCATGCATCGTGTAGGATGCATCGGTGGCGGGAAAGGTGATGCCGACTTGTTCCAACTCCCGTTGTGCTCGCAAGGCTGAGGTGCGAAACATCCTGGCTCTCATCGCCAAAGCTTTCAGTCCAAATGAATCTCCAACCTCTGCCTCTTTCTTGTTGTCCCTGCCACGCCAACGTCGTTTGCCCTTTTTCTTCGAGTTTTTTGGTTCATCAATACGTTCAAACCAACGATCGCATTTGAGGGTCGGTTGTATTGTTGAGCGCATTGTTCTGATGTCAACGGCTGCTAAGCAAGGCGAGACATGGTTGTAGGCTCCTACGTCCAATCCGACCCAAGCAGGACGCCCGTCCTCCAATTGCATGGGGGAATACGCAACGCTTCCTGCTGAATCTCCAAGTTTTGTCGTGGTCGTATGGCCAAAGAAAACGGTTCGATGTGGGTCAACCGGCCTTTCGTGTTGATGCCACGCCTTGCGAATCCACAGCAATTCTTTCTCGCCCTGCATGTCCAGCGGCATTCTCGGGTCATAACCAGCATGAACCAAGCGGATATGGTCGAGTACGATTTGCGTCGGAAGGGTGTCTAGCCAGATAAAGTCGTGCAACATTGCACGTTTGGCGCTCCACAAATCTCCCTTTGAGGCAACAATATACGAACCATAGGTCGAGGATCCACCACGTTTCATCCATGGTTGCCATGCTTCAAAGGTACCATCCGGTTGTATGGATTGTATGGCCATTTGCTCGTGGTTGCCTTTGATGCAGACCACTTGGGGAGTGGAACGGAGAAAGGCGAGGAGTTCTGCGGAGTTCGGGCCTCGGTCAATCATATCGCCCAAACATATTACTCGGTCCTCGGTTTTCAATTTCAACCGATGCAAGAGAGCCCGAAAGGTAGCGAAGTGACCGTGAAGGTCACCAACCACAAAGACCCGTTGCCCATCATCAAGTCTTGACTGCAGGTCTGCCTCAAGCGCAGGATCTCGCATCGACGGGCCGAGTGGTATGTTCAACTTGCAACTCAAGCAGTTCACCGAAGAGATGTTCCCTTCGGTTAACGGTTGTTTGAATCATTATATGTTCTTCTCCCAAAAGTTGGGGTTCAGAGGTCGTTTTTGCGACCTTTCCACCCACTCTCGTTGAGAACATCAAACGATTCAATCACTCTTCACTATCGGATGCGTTGGTATCGGCCGCGTTGTACTCCTTTTCGTCAGGAGCGTTGGCTGCACTCACCATGCCGACGGCTATGAGAGCAATACCGCCGAGCCAGAACAGCAAGGTCACGAAGTCAATCGGGTGGTCAAAGTTCGTCCAGTACATCATGCTGTCTTGATTGGTCACAATCGCACTTTCCATCGTTTCAGCGTCATCATCATCAATCATTGATGAAGACTTGATTTCAAACACCGGCTCGAGGTCGCTCATGCTCGGTGCGCTCGCTTGGTTGGTGTGTGCACGTGTGTCCAAGTAGAAGGTTGAGGAGGATTCTCCTGCAATGATGAGACCAGAGAGTTGTTCTGCGTGCATGGTGATTTCGCTGCCGAAGTAGACAGGAAGAGCGCCAGGTGTTGCGTCAAGCAGCGAGTAGGTCTCCAAGAGGTTGGCTTGGATGTTGCGTTCGGTAGCGACCACGGTGGCGGAACAGTCGTTAACGGGGATGCCCTTGACTTCGCTCGTACCATCACAGGTGACGTCGGCAATCGCATAACCGCTCACATCTACCTTGTCATCTGTTCCAGTGAGGAATCCACCCGTGGTGCCCACAAGGGACTCTTGTGTGATGAGTCCGTAGGTCGCTGCAAACATGGCGTCGTTGCGCCACGAGAGTTGGGTTGAGCCGTCCTCCATCAAGGTCTCACCTTGGTCACAATCGCCACCTTCACCGGTGCACATGGTGTAGTTGGTGCCGTCGCCGTTGAGCACACCGTTCGAACCGTAGTAGGTTTCGTTGGTCTCTAGGGATAGCCAACCGCCTGTCGCAGCGTCTTGCCAGCCAAGCAACCAATTGTTGAAGGATTGCGTGAGGTAAGGCATTGCACCAATCGACATGAGGTAGCCGGGAACCTTCGCATCGGAGCTGGTGCCGTAAATACCGGCTTGTGCAGGATCGCCCATCATGAGCAATCGCATAGCGGAAGAGACATTTTCATCCACGCCGTACATTGTCGCAATGGTGGTTTCATTCCAAGGAAGCGCCGCCCCATCGAAAATTGGAGGCGTCATGCCAGAAAGTTCTCCGTGGAGGAACAGCACAGCACCGTTTTGGGAAGTCAGGCCAAAGTCTCCGTAGAGGATGTTTCCTGAAACAGCAGGAGTCAAGTCAAAGGCATCTCTGCCCAGCAACTCCCAAAGGCTCTCACCTTCTTGTCCGATGTTGAGGCTCGTTGAGAGGTAGCCTCCGTTCAACGGGTCTTCTGCACCAAAGGAGGTGTTCACGAAGAGGGAAGCGGTCATGTCGCCACTACCACCGAGGAGGACCATCGGCAAGGAGGAAGAGTCGTTGAACCAGCCAGTAACCCAGCCTGCGACTTGTGAGAGCGTTGTTGGATCTTGAATGCCGGTAGCGTCCATCGCAGCCGTCATGTCGCCTGCCGCCATGTACCCGAGGAACTTGGCCGCACCATTGTCGGTTTTGTCTTCACTGATTTCCAAGAGGCCCGTGATGTTGTCATCTCCGGGTGCTCCAAAGAGCATGCCCATGGCAGCGGTGTTGTCCATCGTGATGCCCATGTAGCTGAGTCGAGTGGCTGCGTTGACAGCCGTTCCGGTCGTGTCCAACATCCATCCTGCATCGCCGCCTCCGAGGCCTGCAAACGTCATACCGACGCCTGCACACATGGCCCAGTCTCGGGCAATTGTCATCTCGATGTCAGGAATGGTTTCGTTGAGCATGGCCATGTATCCCCAAATTGTGGCTCGGGTCATGGTGCCGCTGCTGGCTGAATCGGCCATGATGGTCGTCGCGTTCTCGGTTGGGAAGGAACTGCAGTGGCCGGCAAGCATGGTTGCACCAAGAGCGCCAGTGAGGGAGAGGTCTTCTCCTCCTGGACCCATGGCGTCGTAGAATGCATAACTCATGTTGATGCTAGAATCGCCTGTAAAATTCGCTGCGAAGTTAGCATCCAAGTCGTAGACCTGATTGTAACTCGCCCCCCCTGCGGCCGCTGCGAAGTTAGCTGCATAACCGCTCCAGTAATTGTCCGCGAGAGCAGCTGGAGCAGCCGCTGTTGCCATTTCGGTTGACATGCCAAAGTTGGTTTCGAGGTAAGCAACCGTTTGCGACATGTTGGTGGAAACCACGCCTGCTGCGGGTGCGCCCACTGCGAGGCTCTCGAGATCCTTGGCGAGCATGCCTGTCACAAACGCCGCTTTCGTTGCATCCATCGTTGCACCGATGAGCATGTTTGTTGCGCCGATAACAGCTGGTTGGAAGGCGATGTTGAGTTGGCTGACCTCGGTATCGCAAGGGACTGCGGTGTCAGCGGCACAAGCGAAGGACTTGACGGAGTTATACGTCAATTCACCAGCGACTGCGTCGTAGTCGGTGATGGTGCGGGTGGTGGTGATGTCGTAGGTGACCGGGCCGATCTTCTCGTAGTCTGGAGCGGTGCCGTTGGCCATCACTTCACCAACGTTGGTGATGGAGTAACCGTAGAAGTCCCGTTGAACGGTTGAAACCGCCCAATCTTCTTCAGCAGTGGTACAATCACTGTCCTCACATGCGCTTTCTTTGGAAAACTCCTCGAAGTTTTCTTCAACAGCATCGGGGACAGCACCTGTTGACATAGGGGCCAAAAGGGCGACGTTCAAGAGCACCATGATGATACCCGCAATCAGCATATTTCTAGAGGAATTAGCATTTTCCATAACGTGGCCTGTTTGCGGGGGGGATATAAGGTTACATCCTACTGTATCGTTTATAACACCTAAACTGCAAGTTTCACATACACGCCATGAACTCTATTGCGATGTCCAATACTTGCAAAAACATGATTTATTCATGTTCTTATTGGGTATAACAACAAAGCGATAGATTTATTATAGTGGTGTAATATTGACACTTTACCTGAGAGGGAAACGACATGAGGGGCGACACAATTCTAATCCGAAATGTGGCCAAACAGCCCCTCTGTAAACGCCGATGATCACGTCACGATCATGAACGGCAGCGTAGCGGTTGATGCTTTGAGTGCAACCGCTGCCTTGCATCAATTTGGATGGAGGCATGGTGTAGTGGATAGCATCAGGGGCTTCGGATCCTTGGACCCCGGTTCGAATCCGGGTGCCTCTGCCAAATTGATACCAATGGGGCATGGTGTAATGGAGAGCATGTTGGGTTGCGGACCCCTCGATCTGGGTTCGACTCCCAGTGCCCCAGCCATTTCAACACACGGCGGTGCAAAAACGCAACAAAAGAGATGAATACGATGATTAACCAAGATGAAAACAAAACAGAAACGAACCCGCATGCAAAACCCGACACTTTTGTGGTTGACAGAAACGGCGATTGGTTCGTGGCCAACGGCTACAATCATCCCGACCAAAGGATTGACCACGACGCTAACTTGAACCAACCCGCAGCCTTCTTTGGCATCTTTGCTGCCTACAACCAGCATAACATTGCGAGCGGCACCAGGTGGGACACATGGCCAAGTTGGGAGTTGTGTTTGACGGAAATGGACATCGGGCTACACTTCTTGATGCCCGATGCTGACACCTACGAAGATTGGGTAAAAAGAGAGCACTGGCTTGCTTTAGCACAAAGCGTCCACGACCATTCGTCGATTTCCATGGAAGGTTACACCATCACGATACAGGGTCAACACGGCCATACCTTCGCCTTTGATTTCAGCGTTGAACTTGAGGCGTGGGGTGCGCCAGGAACGTATCTCAAACACAAAACCGTAATGGAGGCCTTTGCCAAGAAACCCAAGGCTTGGATGTGGGCCGTGCCGCTCTGGTCGTTTTCAGATTACGTAGAACACTCGCTTGGACCCTATTGGACCTGCCCCGACTACATTCCCGAGTACGGAGGTGAATCCACGATTTACACCCACGATGATTCTTTTTGCATCGACGGTATTGGTGACAGTTTCCCGTCCAACCTTTCCTCGCTCATCCAACTATGCATCGAAGACCACCATATTTGGGTGATTCAGTACAGGGAGGCAGTTGCAACAACGGAGTACATCGCGAAGATGGAGAGGGATTGGCCGGGTGGAAGACCTGAAGATTACGAATATCAATGAAAAGGAGAAATGAACCATGAAACATACGAATGAATGGAAAAAGCTATGGATGCTGGTAATGGAGTTCTTTGAACTTCAAAACGAGTTAACCAACATGAGAATAAAAGACCTAGGCGAATGGATGGACCACGATTGCTCGTGCCCGAATTGCCTCATGAGCAGCATTGAAGCGGCTTGGGAGAGCGGTGAACCGACGTTTGACAAGGACTTCAAGGAGGAGTGGGAATGAGTTCACCATGGAAGCCCAACGCAACCGCACCGTTGTGGTATTACGACAACAAGGATGAGCCAAGTGGCTCATTTTTCAAAGATGTCAACCTCAAGCATGTGAAACAGGTCGGACCTTCCTGCGTTGCTACGACGCTGTCGATGGTGGCCAATGCCACGGGAGCGAAGACAACGCCTGATGACTTCAAGGTCGTGACAAATTCACAAGCACCCCACACATGGTCCCAGGCACTCAAGCCCTACGGCCTGCAGTTGGCTTACTGCAACAACGACGTCAGGAGACTGGAGTATTTTATTGACGAACTGGTGGCCTACGACGACCTGTTTTTCCTCTGCTTCTATTCAGAGGATCCGCCATCTGACCCTTCACCGTCTGGGAAATTGTGTACGGCGCACATCATCACCCTGCACAGGAACACCATCTACGACACGGCTAAGTGGCCCTCGTCAGGAGGGGTGTGCGAAGCCCAAGAATACAGCAGGCTTGAGAGGCAGACCAAGAGAATCTTCAGAGTCGTGCCGCTTTCCCATCCGAGGTGCATCTGATGAGCATGGCCGCTCAAAAAAAGAACCTCCTAAGGTGGGGTGGATGCATCGCTTACGGACCACCGATTGACTTTGGATTGCCCATTGAGGTGCCTGAGGAAAGGCCGCTGGTCATCGCCCACCCCGCGGCTGCGATGCACCATCACGCCAGCTTTGGTTTGGTCAGCGATGCAGGACATCCGTTCATCCACGTGATGGTGGACAGAGGCGATTATTCGCCGACGGGGTGGGGCATCAACGCCAACGAGGCGGGGATGGCAACATGGCAGAGAATCGCCGACACGACACAAGGACACACCGTGTGCAGAAAGGCAGGATTGTCGACGCCTCATTGGCAGGTCCACATTCCTGGTGAGGCATTTGCAACCCTGACCAATCTTCCGCCGATTGATGTCCTCTATGTGGACTGGTTGGAATGGTTAGAGCCGCACGCTCCGCAACCGTGCAGGGCCTTTGGCAATGCTATCTCCTCTTTCGTCCACAAGGTCAGGGAAGGAGGTTTGGTGGTGCTGGACCACAAGCACAAGGCCATGATTGAAGCGAACCATCCGTGGTACGCGAATGTTAACGATGCCTTTGTACACTTAGCAGGTGGCTCGCTGCTCGCTAACAAGGGATTAGTGGAATGGATGTCACCTGACCTCTACGGAGATTACCACAGCCATATGGCCACCGTGTATGAGGTGCACCACGGCGTTGAAGGAAGGCTGGCAGAGAAGGATTGGGAACAGGCCATGCACGCATGGACATGGACGGTAATGCCCGAGGTGTCGATGTCGCCTCCAGCGGTTCAAGCGATGCTCAACAGCGACCCGATACCTTCCATTCACCCGAGGGCCATGACCCAGAATCAGTGGATGGAAGCATGGCTAAGGCATCAGGACGAACACGAAGCGAGCCCTTTCCTCCTCGGTCCCACGCCGCCGCTTCATGCGTGGCCGCCTGGGGCATACGTCAATTACCTGCAGTGGTTGCTCGACCACCCCACGCTCTTATTGGGTGGTTTTCCAAGAAAAACCTACAGACTGCTTGGAGAGACGTTCAAACTTCACATCGTTCACGGAGATCTGGTTAGGCTGGCTCCTGCTCTTCACGGTCAGAGAGCCGTATTGGCCGTTAGGGCGCCGCTTAGCCAAAAGGTGGTTGCCAGAAGCCCGAGATGGCTTGGTCAAGTACTGGAGTTACAATCCCCTGAATCGTGGATGAACAACCCCGTGAAGAGGCTGAAATGGTCGGGAGAGGAAGCGACACCTCAGCTCGCCAAGGCGATGCTGGAGTTGGCCAAATCTCAACCCTATAGCCCAGCGTATCCGAGCATCAAATCGATGCGGGTCAACCATATCGTGACCGTCTCCCACGGCACGGCGTTGTTGGGCGAAGTCATGAGGGCCGTGATGGCGTATTACAACAGCCTCCCCCCGATGATGGGCAGAGCACCGATGGAGATGACCATCGTGTGCTTGGACGAAGATGATTACACGGACGTTGCGACCATCCCCCATCAATTCCAATTCCTCCCTGACGATGGCACGTGCGCCGACTGAGGTCGGTGTTCGCACACGAGCACGCCGCACGCATGGCGGCAGGGATCTTGGGTAGAGGAATGGTGGAAAGGCTACGGCCCGCCCTTGGTGTAAGGTGCACGCTGCGCAAGCAGAGGAGCCGGTTCGATTCCGGTGAGGGTCTGGCAGTGGATGCCGTTTCCCAAGTTCAAATCCTCTTGATGTCAAACCACACTGGCTTGTGGTCAGAGACCGCACCGCTGCTCACCCGTTCATCGATGCCCCAGTTGCCCGTGAGGCGCCCATCTAAATCACTGGACGTCACGATTCGATCGTAAGCGCACCTGGAATTGCCCACGGTCGTGTCTGCATCGTCGGGAATCAGCCAAGTGTAATTTTCAGAAGCGATCGACAACTCGACCAATTCATTGTACGAGGCGTAGGAGCAATCGCCGTTAAAGTCGCCCAAGATGACATAATCATCGTCTGCGGAATAGTTGGTTTGGCCCCAAGCGTGGACCTCACCAAGCGCTCCCATCTCTTCCACAGCGAGGGTGGGTTTGGTGTGAATGTTGACAAACACCACGTCGGTGCCGGTGTCGTTTCCGCTTGGATCAAGCACCATGAACCGGGCAAGGAAAGGTTCTCGCTGGAACGAATCGTTTCCACTGTCATCGTACAAGATGCCGTTGTCCATGGGTCGGAATGAGGATGCTTTGTAGTAGTAAGCGTATTGTTCCTGAGAATTCTTGTCGTCCTCTTGCATACCGCTTCGCTCGGAAAGAACCATGCTCCATTCAAGAGTTTGATTGACGATGTTTTCCTGTCCGACGACGTCGTTTAATTCGTCAAGGAACTGGTAGGGGACTTCTTCGTCGATGTCTTTGATCTCTTGAACGGCGACCAAATCGTAGTCTTGGAAGAGGTCAACCAACTCGTCAACCACGGTGGAATTGCTCATTTTTGTGTCGCCGAACACTTTGATGTTGAACGAGGCCACGCGAGCGACATCGCTTCTGTTCAACTCCTCGGCTTCGTAATTCTCGTCGATGATGATGCGGTTATCGACCATGACGTAGATGATTTCCGGATCTTGGTCGGGTTCGCTGAGCAGGTCGATGACCACGGCTGACAAAATCACGATGGCGATGAGACTGAGGGCCTGCAGGCCTTTCTCACTGCCGTTCATGTCGTTCCCTTTTGGGTTCAACTAAAAACCTTGACTCTTTGTTCAACAAAACTTTCGCAGTTCCTTCACGCAAAGCCTTCACCAGAGACCTTGATTGGATGATGGCAGAGAGGTTGAATCAGGCATAAGCAGGGTCAAATCCCTGCTTTCCCATCTTCCGATCATGACGTTTTTGGCGCTCGATGTTGTGTTTGACGAGAGCCTTGAGCAGTGCTTCATGGCCTCCGTTGGTCTTGCCCCTCTCTTCAAAATCGACTTCAAGGATAACCTCGACCACGGCTGATGAGCACTTTTGTGCCATCGTTGCCAGGTGATGTAAAGGATGCGACCTCTGATTGAAAATTATCATTTGCCAATTTTTTGTCCCAAACATTGGTATCGGTTTGATCGTATCGCGGCCAAGAAACAACATCTTGAATTTCAAGATCGCTACCAAGGCTCACCAAAAGTTGCGACTTCAATTGTTCAATCACCCATTCAAGCACCTTGACTGCACGACGAGTATCAAGCCAAGATTGATGTTCAGCCTCAATGGCCGGCGTGCGAACTCCGAGGGGAGCGGTCAACTGAGAAAGAGGAGGCGTCCCAGTCGGAGCAGCAGCTTTGGCTGTTGAGTGTGCAGTGTGCAGTGAAGGTTCCAAGACACTCAAATTTTCTGCTTTAATCTTCCATTTTGGGGTTGCGATTCTCGAGTCTTTAGTGGAATGGTGACAAAGTGCTTGTTGAGCAGGGGTCAGTGAGGCCAAAAACCCGGTTTTATCGAACGAATCACGTCCTGAAACGGGTGAGATTTTCACCACTCCATCGATGCCACCGTCGGAAGCCATCAGTGTTCTGAGGTTCAACTCGTGCACATTGTGCTGTTTTTTTGCGACCTCAAGGTCGTTCATCGCTTGTTGAAGGTCAGCAGCGAGGGTCGTTTCTACAGAACTTGGTGGTCTTGATACACCGTTATCATCGGTCGCCTTCAACGTTTTTTGAGCGGCGAGGTTGGCTTCATGGGCGGTGTATTCGGTGATGAGGGTGTTCAGCAGTGGAATCACTTCGGTGTTGAGTTTGTTATCGTCAATCCAGAACCATTCGCCGCGAACACGGTCGCTGGAGAAATAATGATGCAAGTGACCTTCGATAGCAGCATCGTTGGGCACCACGCCGTCCCATTTTTTGGTGATCAGACGAGGGTTCCCAGTCTGATGTTTTGAAATTCGTTCGTCCGATTCGTTTGGTTTTGTCCGTCCTATTTTGAGATAGTCGATCTCAGCACCGGTTCTCAAATCAAAATCACGAATAAGGTAGATGTCGCCTGCTGCCATATTTTCACCATATTTTTGTCCAGTATAATTGCTTTTCTTGAGGCAGTTGACCTTAGCGCATGCTCACGCTTCGTCGGCTGTCGGTGGTTCGCCACATGGAATTCTGGTCCCGGAAGCTCTCGCCCATGTCATTAAAGACGAAAGGCGTCAAGTTTAGAGGCTCACCGTTTGGGCTGCCGCCGCTTGCGTTGGCACAGAAGGCGGGCAGCGGGAATTGGCCGGTCTGGCCGGGCTGGATGTCGATCCACACGTCTTCCTTGACCACCAAGTTCTGCTTGCCGGTCCAGGCCTGCTGTTCAAACATGGTCCCACGAGGCACGACCATCCGAACGGCGGCGGGGCCGGGGTTGTGGACCTCCATGCGCACGGCGCCAGCGTTGTCGTAGCCGTCGCCCACAATGGACCGAATCTCCACTCGTCCGTTGTTGGCGGCGTGGAAGAGGCTGTCCGTGCGAGACTCGAACGACATGTTGAGGGCAGCAGGTGAGTAGATGGCTGTGGTGTTGTCCCGGGCGCTGCGCAGGTGTGAGAACTGAGCGAGCAGCTGAGTTCCACCCAAGAAGCGGTTGTCGTCGACCACCAAGTTGGGGTAGACTTCACGAGCATGCTCAACGTAGGCTTGGGGGCGATCGCCGGTGACGACAATTCGGGTTCGTTCTCGTCGATTGCTGTAGGGGTCAATGGGTGTACCCATGTCGTGTTCGGTGGTGACGGTCAAGTCTTGGATGCAGCCTTCGGTCACGGGTGCGCCGTTTTCGTCAAAGAGAATTTCTCGCTCGCTGAAAGGTGGTACTTCCACGGTGATGGGTCGGCTGCTGCGCAGGCGTCCACCGTCCAAGGACAGGCCTTGGGGGAGGGTGATGGTCTGAGGTACGGGGCTTGGGTTTCGGGCGATGTATTTTGCATTCATAGGTTCACTTCCTTTGGGGTGTCAACGCCTCGGTGGATGAAGAGGCGAAGGTTAGAGCGCACGCTGTTCTTGACGGCGGCGCAGGCATCGATGAAGCGCTGAAGGCAATGGCTCCAGGGCTCGTTGTCACGGTTGCAATGTGGCTCCCGCAGAGGACGACGGTCACGGTGCATGTCCATGGGGCTGGACTGCTGGGTGCCGTTGTCGGGGTTGTAGGGCAGGAAGACACGGATGATCCCGTGGCGTCCTCGCTGGAAGGTGCTCAGGTCGCTGGCGTCGTCGAGGTTCTCACAGACGAAATCAGCCCCTCGAGAAAGCGCGTCGTCCATCCAGACCTGGCCGTCGTTGCGGGGGTTACCGTTTCGTTCTGCTTGTTCGGCAGGCACCACGCTTGG
>Ga0222716_10002715_pt1 | contig 14362 bp, 5 predicted proteins | sample C33_13DmetaG_FD_165044 | JGI IMG/M metagenome (GOLD analysis project Ga0222716, IMG submission 165044) | Estuarine water microbial communities from San Francisco Bay, California, United States - C33_13D | ecosystem: Environmental > Aquatic > Marine > Unclassified | place: USA: California... | reverse complement strand
GCGTTTGGAATATCTTCTTCATTATATTTTATTCGGTCATCTGAATTTGGAGTAATAGAACTAGTTGCCGTTATGGTACCAGTAACTTGTAGACCGGTATTATTGATGTTTGCCCTAATATTTAAACTACCTTGACCAACTAATCCTCCAGTGTAGAATTTGTGTTCGTCTGGATTTATATATGAATTTGCATCTGCAAAAGTATGTTTTGGTGACCGTCTCATAAATATACTGTGATTGATATCATGTCCATAAACAAATCCCCCAGAACCACCACGTATACCGATTCCTCTATCATGCCAGGTACTGTTAGTTAAATAATCCATAGTCGCGTAATTACCTTCACTATATACGACATCAAGTTTAGAGATTGGACTCGTCGTCCCGATCCCGACCTTGCCCCCTCCAGGGCATAACAACAAAGGTATACCCGCATTAATATAATCAATAACACCCTGTATAAATGCACTCCCCAAACCGCCAGTGGTGTGATCTATACCAATTTTTAAATTAGTTGGTCGATCTGCATTTGCCCATCCAGCGTACGAACTAGAAGATATTTCAAGCTGACCGTAATTATTCACACTTGGATCTGATGTCACGACCGCAGAATCACCTTGAATGTGTAATTTATTACCCGGACTCGTCGTCCCAATGCCGACGTTGCCACCGTTCGGTTGGAGGAGTAAGTTGTAATAGGTGTTATTAGATTTGTCCAGAGTTTGGATGTAACTATTACCGTTGTACACTGTTCCCAAAGCCATCCCCCAATAATCTTCGGGTTGGGCAGCACTACGTTTACCTAACCATAAATTAGTCGAGTCTGGGAAATTCGCGGATACTCCAATGTTTGACGTAGGAATAGTGTTATGCGTCCCCGAATTTGCGGATAATTTACCGATGTGTGTCATAGCCTTTGGACTCACCGTCCCGATGCCGACGTTGCCGAGAAGTGTCGGTATGGATGCCTCTTTAGCGACGATGTTTGGGACAGATAAAACCGTACCGGTTCCGGATAGGGGAAACCCTTTGGGTGTGAAGGGGACATTCGTCGTATTGGAAGGATTCACGCGAGCAGACACACCTGTGATATAATATGTCGATCCGGATGTGTTGTTGTCGAGGCGTATCGCCATATTGTAACCGCTATTTGCCGCAGACAATGTTATTGTATGCGTGCAACGGGTCCACGTGGATGTAGAATCAACAAAAAAAGATGCATTTTGGGAGCTACCAGCAAACACAAAGTATTCAACACTTATTGTCGAACCAGAACTGTTATATATCCACGAATCGATACATACCACATCACCTTGAGCTCCTACTACACCTGTGGACACTCCATCGACGACAGCTTCACCAGCGGAAGTATTTGTAAACTTGGCGATAACGTCATTCACAACATCCGGTGGCAAATCAACATCTGTAGAGGCGGTTATTGTACCCGCACCCCCTGCCACACCTTGATTTATCCAATCCTGTGTACGTATCAAATTTTTCATACCCGTGACCCAACTCGCCTCACCTGTATTGACCAATGCGTCACCACTGATTTGGAGCTTGTAAGCAGGACTCGTCGTCCCGATGCCGACGTTGCCACTGTCTGTTAACACAAAATCACATGCATCCACAACAGAACCCTCGAGTGTACCCACTGGTGTACTCACACTTGTATCCGTCGTTGGACACGGGTAAACGACCTTTGTTAAATACGTGTTGAGGGTGGCACCAGAAATTGTGAGGTCAAATGTAAAGTAATCATCCGTCTTTAAATACACATCGTATGTATTATTAGTTTGTTTATAGACAAGGATATCACATGGGGTGGTGGCAAAACTAGTACCCATTCCGATCATAGAACCTCCATACTCGAGTACACCTCGAGATGATACGTAACAGTCTATGAGACTTGTTGTTACTGTTAAAAATCCCCCAATTGTACCCGAAATTCGTAATCTACCCGCACAAGAACTTTCGGTCGTCGTACCAAGACGTGCAACTTTGTAATACTTGGCACTCACTGGATTTTGTGGAAAGGCGGTAGAATTTGAGTAGTCCCATCTCACAGTCACAGGGGCGCCAGCTTGAGACACACTCGTCGCCGTGAGAGCGCCAACGTTTGAGGTTCCGTGGACGTCCAACTTGTAAGCGGGGGAAGCCGCCCCGATCCCGACGTTGCCATTTTCCGCGATAGTCATGCGTTGAACAATTGTCGCCGCGGAATTGGCTGTAGCGTTGTCATTCGGGGCGTTCCAAAATTGAACCTCGCTATCGATCATTCTCATGGTCGCACCACCAAACCCGGCTTCTCCATATTTCCACGCAGTGTCGTAGTATAAATTATGACTGTACAAGGTCGAATTCGCGGTACCTAGAAAGTTGCCATACAGTTCCAATCTTTCACGTGGACTCGCCGTCCCAATCCCGACGTTGCCGTTTTGGTCTATTACCATTTTTTCTGAAAAAGTTGCATATTCATCACTCGCGCTGTTATGTTTACTAAAGTGGAGAGCATAACCACCGGTTGATATTTTCCATCTCGCTTGTGGAACATCATTGATAATAATATCACTCGCACCACCGTTATTACCGAGTATACTACGAGCACCTTGAACGTGGAATGGTGCACTTGGACTCGCCGTCCCAATCCCAACATTTGATGTCGTCGTATCCACGTGGAGTGCGTTCGTACCCACCGTCAGATTTGAAGAGACTTCAACATTTCCGGGAAATGTTTGGATGTTTGTCGTCATCTCTATTACTATTAGTAGAGTACAATTTTTTTGAATGCGTTTACACTCAAAAAAATTGATATTATCGTTAGTCTGAAGATATTAAAATTAGTACGCGAATGTTATTTCATCATTAGTCCCTTCTGTAATTTTACTCACCGCACCCGAGGCACTTTGAGAGATGTATTCAATAAAAACATTGTAGTGACCAGCTGCAGCCATGTTCGTTGTGGGTTTGAAGGCCACAGTCGTCGCCGTCGCCGTGATCACCGAACTCCATGGATTTGTACTCGTTCCACCGAAGACACTCACCGGACCGACGGCTATGCTATTTGCTGGGGTTGTACCCGACCAGTTACCACCACCGCATTTGAATTCAATCGTACTCACTTCGTCATCCGATTCCACGAGATGCGCCACGATTTTTGCGTAGAATACGTGGTTTGAGAATGTGATCTTGATCGTCGAGTCCGCGATCGTTTGGGCGTTTGGTAAATCACCTGAATAAGAATACGTCTTTTTAGTCACACCCGCTGTATTCGTGATGAGACCCCCGGAGATGTACACGTTCGCCGCGTGGACGTTTGTTTGTGTACTGATGCCACCCGCCACGGTGAGTGCACCCGTTGTTATCGAGGTGGCTTGGGTCGTGTCCGTCACGGCGAGCGCACCCGCGCGCACGTCTCCGCGCACATCTAAACGCGCCAAAGGTGCGTTCGTCCCTACACCGACATTCGAGGTGGTCACGTCCACGAAAATGTTGGCCGTGCCGACCTCTAGGTTCGATTGTATCCCATTATCGAGACTTATTTGTGCTGTGGTGTTCATGACGCCGCCATCTATGGTGAACGATTCGGTGAAGAGTCTCCATTCACCGACGTTCACGGATGTACTGTTTCCGGCCGCTTGCGTCGCCACGAGTGCATACTTGGAGTACGCGGCGCTCGCGTTCACGGCGAATTTCTTAATGTCTGTGACGCTAGACGGTGTGGTGGCACTCCAGTTTTTAATCTCCGACCACGAAATCCCGTCGTTAGACGCGTATACATTCGCGTAACCCGGGAAAGATGCGACACTCACCGCGGGTGTGACCGAAATGTGTCGAAGTGTGGTTTTGTACGGTAACTCAATCTTGATCCAATCACCGAGTTCACCACCACTAAACAGTTCAGATACGCCATCGTATACATTATCGACACCTGTATACGAAGCATCGGATGACCAGTGCGTCGACGTCTTGTCGAATGCTTTATACGCATCGGAGGAAGACGTGGTTGACGCGTACGTACCGTGACTTGGTACCGCGGTACTCGCACCCGTCAACGCGATCGGGGGTTGTTCAGATATGATCGCGAATTTATTAGAGATGAGACCTCCCGAATCCGTGAGCTCACCCGTGATGGCATCGTACGTCACCACATTGGTCGCAAAATCGGCGACGCGCATGTTTGGAATGCTCACGTTTGAATCGAACTTCAAACTTCCACCGATTTCGATATTAGATGTAACATCTAAGCCCTTCGTCGCGTTTGTAAGAATGATAGTATCGGACGTTTGATTATACGTTTCAGTCACGTGGTGCAATCCATACGATGGTTGGATCGTCGCCTCACCGAAACCGAGTGTGAGTGCACCCATGAATGCATTCCCTGTGATGTACAGAACATTCGAGCTGTCGTCGTCCACATACAAATTCGAACCGACACTTAAATCGTGATTTGGGGTTATATTTGAAATACCCACACTGCCCGTTGTCACGATACTGGTCGCGTTCTTAAATTCGACCGTATTTGATGTCACGTTTCCGTTGATGATAATTTCTTCGAATCTCGAAGCGATGTTTTCGAGGAACGAACCGTCTCCTATAAATCGAGTCGCCGAGACGTTACCGGTGACGTTGATGACATTCGCGCCATCGTCGTCCACGTACACATTCGAACCGATGCTCAAATCGTGTTCTGGGGTCAGATTTGAAATCCCGATCGTATTCACAGTCACGTTTGAGATGTGCGCGCTGTCCCCGATAAACCTGGTCGCCGAGACGTTACCGGTGACGACTATCACATTCGCACCGTCGTCGTCCACGTATACATTTGAACCAATGCTCAAATCGTGCCCGGGCGACGAATTAGAAATACCAACATTACCTGTGGTGACGAGACTCGTCGTATTTTGAAGCTTGACCACGATGTTTGTTTCATTCCCATTCGTGACGATTTCGTGTAAATTACTCGCGAGGTTCTCAAGGAATGAACCGTCCCCGATAAACCGGGTCGCCGAGACGTTACCGGTGACGCTGATGACATTCACACCGTCGTCGTCCACGTACACATTCGAACCAATGCTTAAATCATGTCCTGGCGATGAATTAGAAATACCAACACTGCCCGTGGTGGTAAGACTCGTTGTATTTTGAAGCTTGACCACGATGTTTGTTTCGTTCCCATTCGTGACGATTTCGTGTAAATTACTCGCGAGGTTCTCGAGGAATGAACCGTCCCCGATAAACCTGGTCGCCGAGACGTTACCGGTGACGCTGATGACATTCACACCGTCGTCGTCCACGTACACATTCGAACCAATGCTCAGATCGTGCCCGGGCGACGAATTAGAAATACCAACACTGCCCGTGGTGGTAAGACTCGTCGTATTTTGAAGCTTGACCACGATGTTTGTTTCGTTCCCATTCGTCACGATTTCATGTAAATTACTCGCGAGGTTCTCGAGGAATGATCCATCCCCGATAAACCTGGTCGCCGAGACGTTACCCGTGACGCTGATGACATTCACACCGTCGTCGTCCACATACACATTCGAACCAATGCTCAAATCGTGACCGGGCGACGAATTAGCAATACCAACACTACCCGTGGTGGTAAGACTCGTCGTATTTTGAAGCTTGACCACGATGTTCGTTTCATTTCCATTCGTGACGATTTCATGTAAATTACTCGCGATGTTCTCGAGGAACGATCCATCCCCGATAAACCGGGTCGCCGAGACGTTACCCGTGACGCTGATGACATTCACACCGTCGTCGTCCACGTACACATTCGAACCAATGCTCAGATCATGTGCGGGCGACGAATTAGCAATACCAACCTTACCCGTGGTGACGAGGCTCGTATCGGCGTTTGTAAATTGGATGGTATTTGATGTCGTATTACCGTAATTAGATACTTGTTGTAGAGTTACATTTGATAATCCCCTGCCATCCCCATAATACGTGCCACCAGATGCCACTGTTATGTTATTTTGTACCAACGCATTCCCATCGATTTCAAATAACATGACGTGATTAGAATCCGTAAAATTTAATATGTGATCGTCGGTGAACGTGTTTTGTGTGTATCCGATTGAAAATTTGTGATCGGTCGCGTGATAAATGAGCGCAACATTCGCATACGTATTACCGTCTTGGTGTTCAATCATGAAACCTGTATCAAGATTGGTCGCGCTGTTGTTTGCACCGACACCGAAAATTCTGTCCCCGATGGTGACACTCGTCGAAGAAATGATCGTCGTGTTACCACTCAACGTGATGTTCCCCAAGAATTCGGCTTCGGATGCCGTGATCACGTACTTTCCGGTTTCATTCACCAAAACTGGGGATCTTATGAGTGTCCCATCGGTATCGACCATCGGCAAATATTTATTAAGTGGATCCGCGAGGCCTGTCACCGAAATGTTACTTCCAACACTGACATTTCCGGTCGTCGTGAGACCAGTGACATTAATAGTATTAGCCACCGTATTCCCGGTGTTGACCACTTGTTCGAGTGTTTGTAATTTCGTGAGAAGGTTCGCCGGAACAATCTTGTGTAGAGTGTTTTGGTTAGTACTACCATCCGTGTAGACATACGCGGGTGTTTGTGTGATGACGTTTGCGTTTGGGATCGCATTTGTACGGCCGACACCAGTCACGGACACAATACCTTGTGAGACGTGTGGTTTGACCACAATACCTATATTTTGGATAAGGTTGGGAACACCATTTATCTCACCGTGAGGTACCAGATTTGATAGACCACCGGGTACCGTGTTACTCACATAGACTGTTTCACCTTCTATGAAACTATCAAGAGGAATACTATCGGCGCGTCCAAATGTAACGATGAGACCCTGTCCGTTTTGAGCCAAATCTTGATACACGACACCGAGCGCTGGCATTTTGGTTGGATCACGCGCATCTGCCTTGTCGACGACAAATGTATCGTTACCAACGGCGCCGGTCGCGTAGACGACGTCACCTTTAGATAATGCAACAGCAGCCTTTGCATACAAAAATGTATGATTTTGTTTTTGATTCACCCAATTTGAACCATCATAGACGAGCATGTCCTCATTGAGGTAATTTGTCAAAACCACATTCGCCAATTGATCTAATTTAACTCCAACATTTGAAGTCAGATCCGTCGTCAACGCCGTCGTTGGGTTGGTAAATCGAATCGTATTGGACGTCGCGTTTCCGTGGTCACTCACAACTTGAAGTGTGACATTCGAGAGAATACCACCATCACCTATGAATGTATTCGCTCTCATCACGTTCGATGTGATGACTTCCGTGGCGGACATATTTCCACTGATCGCGAGTGCATTCGACGCGAGATCATCGATCACGACATTCGAACCGATGTCGATGGCTTTAGAAACGGATACATTACCCGTGACCGCGACCACGTCCGACGCGAGATCGTCGATCACGACATTCGAACCGATGTCGATGGCTTTCGAAACGGACACATTACCCGTCACCGTGAGCACATCCGATGCGAGGTCGTCGATCACGACATTCGAACCGATATCGATGGCTTTCGAAACGGACACATTACCCGTGACAGTGAGCGCATCCGATGCGAGATCATCCACGATGACGTTTGAACCAACCGTCAATTTTCTAGAGGTGTGTGTGTTACCGGTGACAGAAATGGCGTCCGAGGCGAGATCGTCGATCACGACATTCGAACCGATATCTATGGCTTTAGAAACGGATACATTACCCGTGACCGCGACCACATCGGATGCGAGATCGTCGATCACGACATTCGAACCGATATCTATGGCTTTAGAAACGGATACATTACCCGTGACCACGACCACATCCGACGCGAGATCATCCACGATGACGTTCGATCCGACCGTCAATTTTCTAGACGTGTACGTGTTACCGATGACAGAAATGGCATCCGATGCGAGATCATCCACGACGACATTCGAACCGACATCGATGGCGTTCGAAACGGACACATTACCCGTGACAGTGAGCGCATCCGATGCGAGATCATCCACGATGACGTTTGAACCAACCGTCAATTTTCTAGAGGTGTGTGTGTTACCGGTGACAGAAATGGCGTCCGAGGCGAGATCGTCGATCACGACATTCGAACCGATATCTATGGCTTTAGAAACGGCTACATTACCCGTGACCGCGACCACGTCCGACGCGAGATCGTCGATCACGACATTCGAACCGATGTCGATGGCTTTAGAAACGGATACATTACCCGTGACCACGACCACATCCGATGCAAGATCATCCACGATGACGTTCGAACCGACCGTCAATTTTCTAGACGTGTACGTGTTACCGGTGACAGAAACGACATCCGATGCGAGATCATCCACGACGACGTTTGAACCGACATCGATGGCGTTCGAAACATACACATCACCTATCACCGTGACCACATCCGACGCGAGATCGTCGATCACGACATTTGAACCTATGATCGCCGCGCGAGATGTATACGTGTTACCTACAACTGAAATCACATTCGATCCGAGTGTATCCAGTGTGATGTGTGGACCAACGGTTATCTTTCTGCTCGCGTGAATGTTTCCTTCAACCGATATTTCATCGGCAGCATTTGTATGCAATGTAATATTATCACCAATAGTAATCTTTTCGGACGCATAAAGATTACCCTCGAGTTCGACCACGTTTGATGACAAATCATCTATGACGACATTCGCACCCACGAGTGCTTTTCGAGACGTGTAAGTATTACCGGTAACGCGCAACGCGTTTTCAGCGAGATCATCCACGATGACGTTCGAACCAACCAATATGGCACGCGAAGTGTACGCATTGCCGGTGACACTGATCGCGTGCGGTGCATCGTCATCTATGATAACATTCGATCCAATCTGAGCTCTCGTGGCGACGTTGAATGCATTTGACACGTGCAAATCTCCATATATCTTTGTTTGGATGAGATTCGATGTGTCTGGTACTAAATCCACGTCCGACGCATCACTTTGTGTAAACCCGATCATGAACTCACTCTCATCACCTCTGAAACCGAGCCCAACACTGGTGCCGGGTCTCGTCATGATGATACCGGTATCTAAAGTCGAAGAAACCGTGTTATTTGCTCCGATTTCTATTATGGCGTCGTCTATGGTTGTATTTTCTGTGCGGAGAGTCGTTAACGTACCGACGACATCTAAATTTCCATATACACGTGCGTCTCCATTTACGCGCAAATCATTCGTTGTTAGTTTATTTGTGACATTTGCATTACCCGTCACATGTAAAATGTCGGTACCGGTGTCGTCAACGTAGAGATTTGATCCAACATCGAGTGTGTGTTGCGGTGTGGTGTTGGATATTGACACATTCCCGGATGTAGTCAAACTTTGTGTGTTCGCTAGATGAATACTAATATTCGAGGTGTTTCCATTTTCGGTGACATCTTGTAAATTAAAATTGAGAACATCACTTGCTAATACATTGGAGTTTATAACTTCCTTTGTGTATGTATTATATGTTAACATGGTCACATTGGTATCGTATAAGTTCGCCTGAATTGATAGAGGGGTCATGTAGATACTCCCAGGATTGCTCGTGTCTATTTGGACATTACTCGCGTTAAATACTATCGTATTTTCACCCTGGTCGTCCGTACAGTTTTTCCCAAACCTAATTTTGGTAGAACGCTCTACCGTCGGTAAGTTCTTAACCATTTAATATAGTATCGTATTTTAATTTGCGTATACTAGACCAGCCATGCCATTTTCGATTCTGAGAATGTTATAATTAACCGCGTATATAGGGTCGTTTATTGGTGTAGTTTCACTCACGATTTTTGCTGAGTCTAAACGACTGAAGTTGAGTGTCCCAGTTGGCTGTAATGAACTCGTAGATAAACAGAAACAATATAAGAAAAAATCAGGTGAACTCACAAAATTTGTGTGATAATAATTCATAACGTCTATGTAATGTGGTTTTCCCCATTTATAATTGCCTATATCTAATCCGTTTATATTGAGTTTTACTTTGTTTGTCGTGGAAGTGAGCGCACCTTCGGTCGTTGTGTCCGATGACGCGAGGTATTTAACTGGGTGATTAAACGTGAGATCTTGTGTGAGTTCCCCAGATGGAAGATTTTTTTGAACTTGTGTGATCAACATTTCTTGATTTCTAGAAGCTATATTACCGCGTTCTTCGTTGTCTAAGTAATAGTAATTTGCATACATTTCCACATTGTAATTATCTGCATCCGGACCCCAATGTATACGCATTTCTACGTTATGATATGCGAGTGCCACTAAAGGAAGTGCACACTGTGGTCCCTCACAGAAAAAGAAGCGAAATGGATAAAAATAAGAGCGAGCGCTCACACCCGGGTGTGTGCCCATCGCACTCTTAGACATATTCTGTGCGAATGTATCTATGGCTATTTTTTCAGTAAAAATGCCATCTTGTGTATCTATCACGTGACCGCCTATCAACAATTCGGCCTTTTCCACGATCCTATCCCAACGCTGTGTGTCGAGTGATTGCGAATTGTTGTCGAGAGTCAAATATACATATCCGAGGAGATCACCCGTTTTTTCGAAGGCGACCGATGACATGGAACCCGCTCTCACGTTTCCTCGAATAGTTTGTTTTTCAACTGATTGCGAAAAATTTGAATGTCGTTTAAATGTCGATGAGAAGAATGATATCTCTGGCTCACCCATAATGTGTTGATCTTGAGCGCCAATTGCGATTAATTGCACGACTCCCGTCGACATTTATAATATAACGAAAGGTAAAAAATATATGTGTCTAACGCCCTGATTCGGCGAATGGTAGATTTTTGTTTTTACAAACAAATTTGAAAATTAAAAAGTTGTCCGCACCGTTCGTGATGGTATTCCCGTTCTCATTTCTCAATGTGCACGTGAGTCGGTCAATTTTTCTAATCGGGGTCATGTACTGCGTGTCGACGTCGTAATCATCTCTAAAAATAATTGGGTTCGTTCCAGCCTGAATGATGGTACCGAAACCACGGTTAAGTTGCGTCATCGACGATTGACCACCGTACGTGTTGGATGTTCTTTGCGAATAATTCGTATTCAATTCATCGACTGAAATGTGGCACACATTCGAATTCGCGGCGTCAATTCTCGCTGCGGTGAGTCGAGCTTGAACTATGTTTTCGATTGGTTGCGTCAGATGAACTGTGAATGTATTTTTGCTATCTTGACCGATCGTATCGATGCTGATAGTGTGATATTCATAATCAAAATCTGGTAAGGCTGGACGCGTCGCGTTCACCGTGTTCATTAATTATACCTTAGATTAAAGATCCACCTATTCCACCGATGATTTTCGCATCGGCGCGCTTCTTGATAAATTCTTGGTCGCCGCATATCCCACCTGGAGTCAAAGACTTCGTGTAGTAAGCGGACTGCGCAGAACCTGGGACACATTCAATTTTGTGTTCCAAGTCAAAAAGCGATCCTTCCTCGGATACATCGGTCTCGACATTGATTGGTCTGGGCTGGTAATAGCTTTTATTGTTTCTTGGTCTCAAAGACATCAAGACGGACAACGTGCAAAATACGACAGCAATGGCTGTGAGTGTATTGCGATTGGTGGCGTTGAGGTTCATTATTATGTAATCAATATTTTTTATATTATAAAGTGCGTTAAAGAATTTGGAATAGTTTCAAAGTACAGAGTAATGGACGGAGAAATCGTGCTCAATCGGAGTCATGGGAACATCATGAAGCTTGACGATAACGAACAAGCAATCATGGATGAGATCGAGATCGAAGTTCCTCGTCCACGCTCTGCGCGAAGTATTCCGAGACCTACTGTCTATAAACCAGCTCCCCGCCAACCGATGCAGGCTGATATTCAGGAAGATATAGATGCTTTTGCGAATCCAACGAAACAAGCCGCGCCACCACCATATCAGGATGAACCCATTGAATATGATGAATACGATCAAGACGATGAAGAGCAGCCATATATGCAAGGTGATTACTCCATGCAACCCGAAGAGGAACGACCATCGCCTGGGTATAAGTCTATAGACGAAGAGAAGGCGGATTTGGTGAATAAATTGGGTCGCCTCGAAAAGAAGGGTTTCACCGTGAACAAGCGTTTGAATGTATATTCGAATATCGATGATCTCAGAACTGAAGTTAAGCGAATCACATACAGCATAGACGTAGATAAATCCATCAAATTTAGCCGGAGAATGTTGATCGCGTGTGTCACGGGTCTCGAGTTTATTAACAAAAAGTATAATCCATTTGAAATTCAATTGGAAGGTTGGTCCGAGAATGTCATGGAGAATGTGGACGATTACGATGAAGTGTTCGAAGAACTGTATGTGAAATACCGAACAAAGATGCACGTAGCACCAGAAGTCAAGCTCATCATGATGCTCGGTGGTTCTGCGATGATGTTCCACTTGACGAACAGTATGTTCAAATCAGTGATGCCTAACATGAATGATATTCTCAAGCAAAATCCGGCGTTGGTTCAGAACATGGTTGACGCCGTAAAGAATACGACACCCAGGAGCGCCGAGCCATCTACGTCCGGCGACCGATACGAAATGAAGGGTCCCGGTGTGGATATCTCCAGTTTGATGGGTAACATCATGATGCCTCCAGCGCCACCCATGTCTACGACTGCACCAGAACCAATTCCAAACGTCGATCAAGATGACGACGATGATGACGCCATCTCCGATATAGTCGAGGCTTCAGAGGGCGTCGACGAAGATGAGAGTGATGTGAAGGAAGTGAAAGTCTCCGCGGGTGCGAAGGGTAAACGGGGGCGAAAGAAGAAGTCAGTTGAAATAAATTTGTAAACCTAGAGTATAAATGATAGGGTACTGTCCCATCGATGAAGAACCGCCAGTGCGTGTTCCTCAGATGCGTGCTCCGTCTCAGAGACCACCCCGTGGGTCTCGAGTGGAAGACACAGAGACAAACTATGTTGTCCTATTCTTTATTGCCGGCGTTCTAGCACTCGCGGCCATGGATTCTATTAAAAAGTAAATGCATTTCATTTTACCAGCCTCATTCTATGAGCATGGTAAAAAGAAAAATTTAAGCGTTTTCGAGATCTTCGACCATTTCTCGTAGTTCGTTTATAGCGGCGACCGTGTATGCGATGAGACCCACGTAATCGAGTTTTGCGTGTTCTTCACCCCAATCTTCATAATTGGGTTCATTCTTTGTTTCATTTGGATTTGCATCCTTTCCGAGTTGTACGAGGTGTCTCAATTCGGGGGCATCGTAATAGATGTCTTGTGCTATGAAACCAGATTCTTCTAGACCGTCTTTGTCGTACACGACCGGTTTAAGTTTAGAAAGCGTGTCTAGGGAATTCACGATGATCTCTGTGTTTGATTTTGCTCTCGCGTCGGATGTTTGGGACACGGTGACGTTTGTGAGTCCGGCGCCATCCCCATAGTAAAATTCGGCGTATACGTTTCCATTTATAACTAAATTTCCAGATGCATCGGCTATGTTTTCATCATAATAGCTCGTACCGAACGATATCGTGTGTTGTGGATTTGTATTGTGAAATCCTAATCTACCTCTACGATTACTAATATATGATTCAGTTATGAACTGTGTAGATGCACCCGGTCCATTTACCCACTCGGGTACACCAGAGCTGTTTATAGCCAAAAATTGACCCGCATTTCCTACTGGTAAACGTGTGAGTGTATTAGTACCCGACGCGTATAATATGTCACCCGTTTGGATGCCCGTAATACCCGTAGTGGACGTCACCATGATGTTACCTTCGAGTGATGATATTCGACTGTCAAGTGATGTTATCGATGGTGAAGGGCTCCATTCCGGTACACCTGATGCATTCACAGATAGGACTTCACCTTGTGTCGAACCTATAGCAAGCTTTGATAAGGTGCCAGTAGAAGATGCATAGAGTATGTCACCTTTTGTAAAATTCGTAGTGATTCCATTCGTGTTCGTGATGATCACTTTTTGATTGAGTGTGTTTATGCGTGATGAATTATCGTCTAATTGTGATTGTGGTACAATTGATGTGAGCTCCGAACCATCACCAAAGAATTCGAGTGCCGTGACATTTCCATTGACGACGACATTTCCACTCGTTTGAAGTGACGTCACGGGGTTTGAGAATATTATCTTATCATTTGTCGTAAAATCCTGTGTGGTAACCTCTTGAAGTGTGGGTACGGGTAAATTTTGTAATTGGGACCCGTCACCTATCAAGTATCCAGAAGCTTCAACGTCACCGGTGAAATACGCACCCTGTGTCGCGACATTATCATTTAATAGAACTGCATCTAATGTGGGTGTTGGTAAATTTTGTATGAATGTTCCGTCGCCTATGAGATACCCCG
>Ga0222716_10002712_pt1 | contig 14364 bp, 7 predicted proteins | sample C33_13DmetaG_FD_165044 | JGI IMG/M metagenome (GOLD analysis project Ga0222716, IMG submission 165044) | Estuarine water microbial communities from San Francisco Bay, California, United States - C33_13D | ecosystem: Environmental > Aquatic > Marine > Unclassified | place: USA: California... | reverse complement strand
AATTCGATACCATGATCCACTACGACAAAACAACGGGCAACACCATCGTGAAAGCCCAAATGGAGTTGGAGTACCCCAAGGAGGACGAGGACTGCACCTCGCTTCCCGGAGCCAACAACTGCCGCAGTGAAATCGACATCTACGCCTACAACGAAGAGGACGAGGAAGCCGACAACACCACCAAGGTTGACCGAGACGCACGGGACGACGGTGCGTGCGACAGCGACCAAGACTGCGTCCACCTGCGCCTCTCAAGTTACCTCTTTTCCGACACGGATTCCACCTACGGCGACGGGGAATGGACCATGACGATTCAAAACGACCGCGTCAACGATTTCGTCATCGACCAATTCGTCATCCGCCTTTACTACAAGTGAAGCGGGGGTTTCACCCATGCGAAGGACCCGAATCATCGCCACCATTGGGCCTTCGTGCGACGACCGAGCATCCATCAAAGCCCTCCTTGAGGCGGGCATGGACGTTTGCCGCCTGAATTACTCGCACGGTGAACCCGAGGAGAAGACGGAACTGTATCGCTTGATTCGGGACATCGAGGATGAAACCGGGCGACCCACGTGCATCATGGCCGACCTGCCCGGTCCGAAACTTCGCCTCGGAACCTTCCCTGAAGCGGCCATGCTGCAAGACGGGAGCGAAATCGAACTTCACTGCGGCGTGGCCCATATGGACACGACCGATGGTCACCGCTTTCCGGTTCAATACGGCGGTTTGTCCAGCGAATTGAATCCCGGGGACCCCGTTTTGCTCGCTGACGGGTTGATTCGCCTGACCGTGACCTCAACCCCGGGCACAGCGAACGGTGTCGTCCACTGCCGCGTGGAGGACGGGGGGCCCATCAGCAGTCGAAAAGGCGTCAACGTCCCCGGGACCTTGGTCGACCTGCCGGCCATCGGTGTCAAGGACGAGCGTGCCATCCAACATGCGCTTGAGAACGGCGCCGATTACATCGCCGTAAGTTATGTTCGCACCGCCTCGGACCTGCTCCCGGCGAAGGACGCCGTGAAGGCTGCCTCGATGCATGTCCCGGTGTTGGCGAAGATCGAGCACCCAGCAGCCCTTGAGAACTTGGACAGCATTCTCGATACCGCTGATGCGGTGATGGTTGCTCGCGGGGACCTCGGCGTCGAGATCCCGCTGGAAAACGTCCCCGTGGTTCAACAACGCATCATCGACAAGGCGCTCGAACGCGGAATGCCCGCCGTGGTGGCCACGCAGATGCTCGATTCGATGACGCTTCAACCCCGTCCGACCCGCGCTGAAGTGAGCGACGTGTCCACGGCGATTCGCCATGGAGCGACCGGGGTGATGCTCTCGGGTGAAACGGCCTCTGGAAAGTATCCGCTCGAGGCCGTTCAAACGATGGCCAAAATAGCCCAGGCCACCGAACAAGGGCTCAGCAGCCACGATTTGCGGCCCAACGCGCTTGCGCGATTCCGTTCAACCCGCGCCGTTGCTCACGCCGGGGTCGAACTCGCCAACGAATCCGGTGCAGCTCGCATCGTGGTGGCCACCCAGCACGGAACCGCCCCTCGTTTGGTTTCGGGCTACCGACCCAACATCCCGGTCACCGCCGTCAGCGATCGACTGCGTGCGCTGCGCCGCACCTGCATGCTCCCAGGCGTTGACACCATTCTCTCCAAGGAACACGAGCGCGGCTCGAAAACGATGCGTGAAGCCGTGGAACAGCTCGTCATTCAGAAACGCATTGAGCCCGGTGACCGTGTGGTGGCGATTTCGGGCAGCCCGTTGGCGATGCGGGGGTCCACCAGTACCCTGCGTTTGTACCGGATTGGCCAGGACGGCGAAATCCTTGATGCGGAGTAATTGACCCACTTTTCCGCATCAAACAGCCGGTGTTGCTCATCGCGCTCTTGATATATGGGATACTTTTCGGACGGCTTGCTAAGGAGCGATTACCATGGGTTCACAATGGGAAGATAGAAGCAAGCCACACCGCAACATCGTGTTTATTGGTCACGTCGACCACGGAAAGTCCACCACCGTTGGACGTCTCCTCCTCGACTCGGGCCACATCGAAAAGCACGTGATTGAGAAGAACGAAAAACTCGCTGCAGAATCCGGTAAGGCCGGTTTCGGACTTGCGTACGTCATGGACGGACTCAAGGAAGAGCGCGAGCGCGGTATCACCATCGACGTCGCCCACAAGGAGTTCTTCACCCCTAACTTCTACTGGACCATCATTGACGCACCAGGTCACCGTGACTTCGTGAAGAACATGATCACCGGTGCCTCCCAAGCTGACACCGCTGTTTTGCTGTGCGCAGCCAACGACGGTGTCAACGCCCAGACCAAGGAACACGCCTTCTTGGCCAAGGTGCTTGGTGTCAAGGGCCTCATCGTCCACGTCAACAAGATGGACATCTCCGGTGTTGACTGGACCGAGGAGAAGTACAAGGCTGCCTGCGCTGAGGTCTCTGGCCTCCTCAAGATGGCCGGCTTCAAGCCCGACGACGTCCCCATGATTCCTGCCTCGTCCCTCAACGGCGACAACGTCTTCGAGAAGTCCGACAAGTGCCCCTGGTACAACGGACCCACCCTCTTCGAGGCCATCGACGCTACGCCAATGCCTAACAAGCCTGTTGACAAGCCTCTTCGCTTGCCCATTCAGGACGTCTACAAAATCGGCGGTATCGGTACCGTGCCCGTCGGCAAGATCGAGACCGGGACCCTGAACACCGGCAAGACCGTTGTGTTCAACCCCTCTCAGAAGTCCGCTGAGGTCAAGTCCATTGAGATGCACCACACGATGGTCGACAAGGCCGAGCCCGGTGACAACGTTGGTTTCAACATTCGTGGTCTCGCCACCACCGACATCCGCCGTGGTGATGTTGCCGGTTACACCGACAGCGCTCCAACCTTCGTGCGTCACGACGAGACCTTCGTCGGCCAAATCCAGTTGATGGACATCCCCAAGGTCGTCTCCGTCGGTTACACCCCGGTGTTCCACGCTCACACCGCTCAAGTCGCTGTGAAGTTCATGGATCTCCTGGAGAAGACCAACAAGTCCGGCAAGGAAGCCAACCCTTCCTTCCTCAAGACCGGTGACGCTTGTCTCATCCGCTTCCAGCCAACCAAGCCATTGGCTATCGAGCAAATGGACACCTTCCCTGAGTTGTCCCGCTTCGCCATCCGCGACATGGGTAAGACCGTGGCCGCAGGTGTCTGTTTGAAGATCGAGAAGAAGTGAGTTCGCTCACGGAACATTGGTGTTGGAGGAGATTGAATGGCCGCTGTGACCGTTATCAAGTTGACCGGTGAAAACCACAAGGACATTGATGACGTCGCCGGCCAAATCAAGATCATCTGCGACAGCGGTGGAATCACCCTTCGTGGCCCCATCCCCTTGCCGACCCGACGATTGGTCGTGCCCGTTCGCAAGGCACCCGACGGCGAAGGCAGCGAGACCTACGACCACTGGGAACTCCGAATCCACAAGCGTTTGCTCGAGATGGACATCACCACCGGCAAGGACGAAACCGCCTTGCGAGCCGTGACCAAAATCCCCATTCCCGACACCGTTAGCATTGAGATCTCGATGCGGACGATGAACTGAAGCGACGTCACCTTGACCGGCTTGACGGTTGTTGCAAGCAACCTGGCACGTCCTGCGATTTCGCATGCGGCCTTACCGTAACACGCCCTAAAGGTCGGCCCGTTCCGCCACACCGGCGTCCATGAGCCACGAAGCCGTGGTCTCGTCAAGCACGTGAACATCACCCGCCTCGAGCACGAGCGCCTCGCCCGCATCGTTCAGGATGGGTTCTGCAAGCGTTTCCAGAATACGAACACGGACGTTGCTTTCCGAAGCGCTGTCGTCCTCTTGGTGTTGAATCGGCGTTTCTGGTGGTGCTTCGATCACCGGCATGGGTGCACTTGACGGCGCCAACTCCATGGCCGCCCCGTGGCGTTGTCCGTCAGAATTGGGCTTGCGAGCTTGAGCACGGTCCGGCTCGACACCGTCTTGCTGCTCCAAATCGGCAAGCAGGTACGCCTCTTCATCAACCCACTCCGCATCGTCCATCCACCGCTCTTCGTCGAGTTCCTTGCTCTCAAGGGGCGGAAGAGAATCTTCAAACGCCAAATCCGGGGGGGGTTGGTTTGACAATTCACCCTCGCCGACAAACGCATCAAGCTGCATCGTACCGGGAGCGTGGGTGACGGGCCGGTCGCCAACCTCGCTCAAAATGCCCTGCTGCATGCCTTTCCAATCGATTTCCTTCTTGAACCGGTCAACGTTGAGTTGCAGGGCGTGATAGAAGGCTTTCTCGGCGGGGTCGTGACGCTGCCAGTCCAACGAGGGAAGCTCGTGGGCCATGCTTGGGTTAACGCCGCTGCGAAGCGATTGGCTCGCTGCATGTTGCATCATTGCCACCATGCGCTTGCGGGCAAGTTCCGAAGCGATGCGTCGAATGTTGGTTTGACGCTTCTGGAGGTTTTGCAAGCGCATGTCCGTCGCCCCTTTCCTCACCATGTTCTGGATCTGCACGTCCAAGGTGGAGAGCAAGGCAGCAACCATGTCCCAAAAGTCCGGGCGAGGCAGCGGAATGGGGACTTGGCGGGGAAGTTGCTGGCGATGGACCGAGAACAATTGCTCCTCAATCTCTTGCGCTTGAGCGCTGTTGAGATCTCGGGCGGTGGACATGGAGCGAACCAAACGGTGACGGATATTGAACCCTTCACCCGCCTCTCGGTGGTGAGGAGCCCTGAAGCAACCGATACACCCTTTCATATTCGGAGGCTTCACCTCGCACAGCGAGGTGCATGAGCATGAAACCCGGTCAATCCCGCCCGGCCAACGACGCGAAGCGTTGTCGGTCGGCCGTCGGATTGTGCCTGCTGATGGTCTTGATGACGCTGACTCCGCTCGCCAAACCGTTGGAAAACAACGTCTCAACCCCCTATCTTGCGACGTTTTTCACCCCAACGCTGAACGCGACGAGCGTGAACACCACGAACAACGGTATGCTCAGCATTCCAGCCAACCAAACCTTCAGCAGCGGCCGCCTTGATGTCACGCCGACGTGGACCGACACCGGATTGACGGGGCACCGATTCGGTATCGACTTGAACGCTGGCTGGAGCGGGCAGCACAACGGCACCCTGGGCATCGGTCATGGCGGACAACTCTCGCTTTCCCCCGTTTCCACGGTTGCCTCATTGACCGATTTTGAGACCTTGGTGGAAACGCTCCCCGACTGGGAAGGGCAAGGTCCGGACCACGAGGTTTGGAACGTGGTCGCTTTGCCTCTGAACGGCGCTGGTGCTGGCCAACCCACCAACGCTACCCAAGGTCAACGGGTGCTCACGACGCAAGCCCTTGGGGGCTTGACCTCGAACATGAGCGGTTGTCTTGCCTCGCCTCCAATGACCGTTCCCGCCTTCGTCGCTGGCTATCGTTTGACCTTTGACCACTGGTTATCGCTTCACGACGACGATGCTGCGTGGATGGAGGGGCGAGGAAACGGGGGCACTTGGCAGACGCTGAACCCCACCGTCGCCTATCCGAACGCATCGTCGTTGCAACAGGCACCCGCTTCTGTTTGGTCCGGCCAATCCACCGTTTGGGAGCGAGCGGAATTCGCCTTGGACGGGCTGATCAACGCCTCGACAACAACGCTCGAGGTGCGTGCTTGCTACGAAACCTCGGCGTCGGTTGGCACCCGGCAAGGTTGGTACATCGACAATTTCACCCTCGCCAACCAAGGCGACCAACCCGGGGCGTGGTTCCACGGCAACCTCTCCGGGAGTTACGCCAACAACGCGGACGGAAGGATGTACGTTCTCGCTGATGTGTCGGGAACAACGGGCACCTTGGAGTTGCAGTTTTGGGCCAATTGGGATTTGGAAGGCGCTTTTTCCGACAACCTGATGGTGGCGCTCAGCATGAACAACGGGACAACTTGGCAGTCCGTCTCGGGGATTCCCGGTCTACCGGGGAACGGTTTCACGTCCCAAGGAACGTTCTACACGGACGAATCGTTGGGCTGGGTTCCCGTCTTCTATTCGCTGCCAAGCGGTTTGGCCTCGCATCCCAACGCGTCTTCGGTGTTGCTTGAGTTCCACGTCCAAACCAACCACCAAACGGGCTTCGGAGGCTTTGCCTCGTCCGGATGGGAGGGCGTTGCCATCGACGACGTGGTGATTCACGATGGCCGAGGAACACCGCAAGCGGACATCATTCAAGTTGCGAATTTCACCACGACGCCGGCCGGTGTTTACGGCGACCCCAACGGGTGGCGCGCAAACACGTCATCGGTGAACGAATGGATATGGACAACGAACTTCGGGATGAACGGGCCACAGAGCACCACCAATTCGTTTGAGCAAACGATGGTTGCGCCTCCGGGATGGTTGATCGAAGGCACGTGGCCGGATGGATGGGAAGTTGGAGCCACACGAAACACCTCGGGCTACGGACCGGGTCAATTTCACTCGGGCAGCAACGGAGCAGCGGTGAACCTGACCACCAAGTACACCAACAACATCCACACGCACCTCGTGACCGAAGAATACAGCATTCCAACCAACGCCTCCGCTCGTCTGGCGTTCCAGTCATGGGTGTGTGCGGAAGCCAATTGGGACGGGGGAGCGGTCTCCATCTCCACCGACGGTGGCCAAACATGGTGGTTTTTACCTCCAGACCTGAACGGTTTTCACGACCAAATCTCGAACGTCAACCTCAATTCACCGTTTTATGGTCAAGGGATCATCGACGGTTCAAGCGTTCCAAACGGTTGCAATACGAACAAAAACAGACCCTTTGAGTTGAAGACGTACGACCTCTCGAACCTTTCCGGTCAAACCGTCAAGGCGCGATTTTCCTTTTTCTCCGACACCTACGTCGAGGCCGATGGGTGGTACATCGACGATGCCGGCGTTGAAATCGACGTCTTCGAAACCTCTGGAGAATGGACCTCACCTTCTCTTGCGCCGCATCCCTTGTTTGGATACGGATGGCTTGACGGCTGGTCGACCGTTCCGGAAGGGACCACGCTGAGCATTGATGTCCTTGATGCGCAAGGCCAACCCATCGACGGCCACAGCAACCTCACGCTCCCCGCCGTCCTCAGTGTTGACCCACTGGAGCACGCCTCCGTTCATGTTCGCGTGAAGATGGCCACCAACGACACCTTTGTCACGCCGCTGATTCACAGCATGACCTTGGGTCGAACGGCCTTCATTGGACCGGAACACGTGCTGGCTTACCCCGACGGTGCCAACGCCTCGTCCGTCAATGCCGACGGGGACTTGGTCGTTCACGCACCGTTCTCGTTGCCGCTTCCTGCGATGCTCGCTTGTCCGTTTGACGGGTATCGCGTCACCAACATCGGTGACAACCTCACGTGGACCATGGCCCAACCGCAACTTTACGTCTCTTCTCATCAATCCGAACCCGTCAAAACCACCTACCTGAACTACTCCTTGAGCGGGCAACTTTCGGTTAATCCGACCTTTACCGTCTCAGCCTCGGGAGGTGAAGTGGTCGAGCGAAGCAAAGCCGAACTGGATTGTGTTCGTCCAACCGAAAGCCCCGAATTGAAGCTGGGGTGGAACAACGCCACCGTTTTCGATTGGCCGCCTTCCGGTATGTCGGCCACCTTCGGCGTGAACGGCCGCTTGGCGGAAATCGATCATCCCGGCGGTTCAGCAACGTGGGACCCCTCCGTTCCCGTGCCGTCCTTCGCTCTCAACGACAGCAACCTGACGCTCACCTACCATGCAGTTCAGCGTTCGGGGTCGGTTCCGGGACCCGGGGCGTCGATGTTGGTGACGGTCACCAACCGCTCTGCATCCCTCGCGTTGACCATCAACGGCATGTCGCAAGACCTCCCCTCCGGGGCAGAACCGTTCACCTACACCACCGCCAGTGCATGCCCTTCTGCCTCGCTTTCGGTGACGGTTTCCTCCAATTATTCCCTGTTCTCCTGTGAGATCGATGTCGGCCTCGTCGGTTCAGCCGACGTCAAAGTTCTCCACTTCACCCATCTCTCCTCGTTCAAAACGTTGGATGTTGACCTGGATGCAAGCCTGCTCAACGAAGCGAAAGAAGCGTCCGTCACGGGGGATGTCCGGGCGGTGCTCAGCATCCCCTTGCACGTTCGCACCGCATACGGCGGTCTCCGAGCGGGCTTAACCGCCAACACCCTGCCCTTGATGATGGAAAGCGTTGAGACTCCGCTTCATACACGGTGGTTGCCGGAATCTTCGGTGACGTTCACCACCCATCACCAGCGTCAAAATCCGCTTGATTTGACCGAAGATGCGCCCGATATCTCGGACGTGGCGTTGTACCTCAGCACCTCCTCCTCGCTCTCGGATGCTTTCGCGCATGTCATCGTCGATCGTTTGGACACCACTCCTCGGTTCAGGCAACTGACCGGGGCGGGTGTTTCACCGTTCCAAGCCCAAGCCTCCAACGTTTCGTGCACCCTCAACGCCTGCACCGTGACTTGGACTTTTGCAAGCACCTGGTTGCTGGACGATATTGATGACGTCCACGTCTTGGCCCAAGCCACCGATGAGGAAGGTTTGGAAGTCGGGCCTTCGGTCTTTGTGCGACGCACCCCGTTCAACGAGGTTGAGAACGACTTGGAGGTGGTGGACTTCACGGTCGTCGACGCCTCGTTGCGCCGCCTTGACGATTGGACCAATTCCTTTTGGCCCTATCATTTGGGTGAAAACGAATCGCTGGTCGCCACCGGCCGCGTTCGCTTGGAGGGCATTGTTGACCAGTGGGCCGAGGCGGGCCAAGGTGAAGCCAGCGTGACCCTCCGAGCCGTCCCACCAAAGAACGTCTCAGGTGGTCAGGACGAATGGGTTGGTGCCCCCGTGAACTGGTCAAAAACCTGGGCCGCCGAAATACAAGACGACGGGTGGTTTTCGGTTTCCATGAACACGCCGGGTCGTGGAGACGGCGTACCGAGCAACACCTGGCTTGAAATTCGCCCGAGTCTTTCCCGTCGAGGACCGTCCGACGTCAACGCTTCCTCCAGCGAGGACCGCTCCGTGGTGCTCAACCCCACCCGGTTGCTCCACGACACGGTTTCACCCTACGTCGCCTCCTTGTCGCTGCTTGATTCGGGAAGGGAGGTGCCCGCTGACGGCCACGTGATTCTTTCAGGTCGCGATTTGCCGTTGCGAATGGAACTCAACGACGCGGAAGGATTGGAGAACCGTGTGGAAATCTGGACGTGGTTGGAACGTCAGAACGACGCCAACGGCGACGGTGTGATGGACCCGGAGGAGTACACGATGCAACACGTGAGCGTCAACCGGGGCGTCACCGGGATGGAGGTCGACCTCCCCCTCATCTCTTCCAGCCAAATCCTCCCTGACGGGGCCTTTGAAGGAAAAGCAAGCATCGTGGTCAAAGGCGACGACCTTGCTGGAAACCCACTTGAAGGCGGCGGCGACTTTGGTGAAGCGAACGACTTGGCGACGGTGCGCGTTCAACAACGGGCCGATACCGTGGCGGACATCGACGACATCCGGATGGATGCGGTTGACGGTCGTCTTCTGGCCGGTCACGAACATTCGTTTTCCTTCGTCCTCTCCGACGGCAACGGCATTGCCTCGTTGGACCGCATTGAACTCGCTTTGTTGGGAGAATCAGCCCCGACTTCCTGCTTCGTGGATTACGAGCCTCGATTCGGCGAGGTTTCTGCCGATGAAACCTGCTTCCTTGAGCTGCCGCAAGTCTCGGTCACACAACGCCCGCTCTCGTCCACGTACGACGTCACCTTCCGATTCCGTCTGGACTGGGCGGCCACCCAATCCGTTGCCTCAAACGGGGGTACACCGGCTTTGGTGGTCGTCGACGAGGGTCAAGATTTGGGCTTGGGCCTGCATCACCTCAATGCGCATGCGTGGACGGGAAGCACGGCCCTTGCCTTGCGATGGCTCGAGATCGTTGATACGATGGAACCGGTCGGCGAATCCAACGAAACAACGCATTGGTTCCACCGCAACGACGTCATTCACCACCGATTGGCCGTGGTGCACGAGGGCACCGATCTTCTCGCCCGTGACCTCCCCGATGTTGGCCACTTCGTTTGGGAACTCAACGACGGTGAACGTCGGATGGAGGGTGCGTTCAACATCACACCCTCGGGGGAAATGGAGCTGAACATCACGATGAACGAGGGCATCATGTACCACGACTATGGAAATGTAAGCGTCGCTCCAAAAGGCTTTGAAGCGTTTGGAATCAACGGCTTAGCGTACGACCTGGTGCTGGATGACCGTGCGCCCAAATTGGTGCTTTCTCCGGGTACTTTGGAACGCTTGGATTCCAATCAACTCGACAACGTCAGCATCACGCTGAGCGTGAACGATGACACGCACATGCCACCCGGCCCGCTGAAGATGCACTCCGTGTTCTACCGCATGGGTCAACCCGTAGAGGGCACCCAACGCGTGGACGAACTCGCCATCATCGACGTGGTGAACGCCTACACCGTTTACGAGGGCGTCGTGAATTTCCAACCCACGGCGGTTGAATTGACCCGCAGCGATCTCCTCGTGGTCTGGTTCGAAGCCAACGACCGCTCGGGGAGGGCGTTGACGGGGCTGGGAACGGTTTCCGCACCGCTCAACGTCGGCATGACCTGGGTGGCGTTTGAACCGGTCTTCACCGACATATCGGCCTCCCCGTACCGACCCCAAGTGGGTGACAACGTGGCGATTTACGCTCGCATTGCGAACGAAGGGCTGCTTCCCGGTGAAACCAAAGTCGTTCTTTTGGACGATGAAGGGCGGACGCTTGATTCGCAAAACATCTCGCTCGCCACCGGCGAGTGGGTCAAAGTCTCTTGGAACGTTGAGGCCTGGAAAGTTGGCCGATTGGGCCTGAGCGTCCAACTTGAGGGCCACACGCCGCTGGTACCCATTCCCTTGGCCGACATTCAAGCTTCGGATGGCGACGAGGCAAGCAGCAGCATGGCGGTGCTGAGCCTTTCGGTGCTGGCCGTTGTCGTTGCGGGAGCGGTGTTGTTGATCGTGAATCAAAAGCGGTCCGAGCGAGAAGAAGCCTACCATCTGGAGCGAATCCGCCGCATCGTGTCAAAACGAACACCTCCGCCGGTTCCGTGGGGGCTCGTGGACGAAGTCCAAGAGGAATAGTCAAGAAGAGTGTTCATCACGGCTCAACACGAAGCCGGGGTACCCGAGTGGTCAAAGGGGGTGGATTCAAGCTCCTCTGCATATTGCTTCGCAGGTTCGAATCCTGCCCCCGGCACTTCACCCTACCATGGCTTGTCTCCGTTCATTTTCACGTTTCAAAACATCACTGGTTTGCGAAGTGGATGAGCCCTTGAGGGGGAATTGACTTATATTCGCCACCGAGGAATGACCAGCATGGCCGGTCCGTCCGAGGCCCACGGTTTGGACCATGGATTCTTCCATTTTCCAAACTCAACTGGAAACACAGGAGGTTACGTGGTTTCCGCTGTGTTGCTGATCATCGGCCTCTTCCTCTACAACTCAAGCCTCTCCATTCCCGATGTACCCCGGATTGAGGAGGCTGAAGTGCTGCTGGCCTTGCATGACGATCCCTCCGACTATGAATACGGTGTGCTGCAAAAAGGGTACGAAACCAATGAATACGCCAGCACCGCCGCCTTTGTCGTCGTTCCGCTCGAACTTGAATCCGGAACCATCGGCTATGAATCGTGTACATGGGTAGAAGACGATGACGGCGGTGGCGGCTGGAGTTACAGTGTTGAATTCTTTGACCATTCGCTTCGCTTCCGGGACGTCGCCGGGAAATCCATCGACGCGTCCTTCTCAAGGCAAGGTTCGCTCAGCCCTGAAGGCTCCATGCTCTCTGAGTGCTCCAGCGAATACGGCCGAGATATCGTTGGCCGGGGTGAAAATCAGAGCGGCAACCATCTTTTTTCGGTTTTTATGCTCGTTGAGGAAGACCCCGTTCGCTATCAGTTGCTTTCCGTGGCCGAAAACCGCGGGTTCAGCAACGCCGTCCTTCCCGACGAGGTGACGCAACGGGAAGACCGAGGTCGCTGGGCGCTTCTTTTGAGCGGGTTGGCCGGGCTGGCGTGCATGGCCGGCACCAGCCCTTCGCTCAAAGAGGATTTGAAGCGAATTCGAAAACAAAATTCGGGATCGGCCAACGACACCACCTCCGGCGATGGCATCTTGGGCGTTTCCGGGCGTTCTTTCCCGCACTTTGGGCCAAATTTTGAACAAATCGAAACACCTTCCACGCCAGCAAGAGATGCCGAGAACGATTGGCTCTTTGGCGCACCTCCCCTGCCGGCGTCGTTCGAAGATCCCTTCAAACAGGAAGGCGACGGCACCCTCATCGCCGAACACCCCATCAAAATGGGGACGCCACGGCCGGCCACGATGACACCGTACTCCATCGGAGCTCTCCTCTTTTCAATCTCGTTTATTTGGTTGGCCGCCGACCTCCGAGCCCGTGACGGCTCGTGGTTCCACACGATGTTGGGCTGGGGACTTACTTTCGTGGTCACGGGGGTAAACCTTGTTTGGTTTTACCGCGCATGGAAGCAATTCAAACTCGTTCGGTTGGTCAACGACTTGCCCACCTCACCCGTTCGGAGCGCAGCGGTGGGGCAAGTCGAACTCGTGGGCCAAGTGCGCCCCTCCGTTGCCGGAACGCCCGTCATGGAAGTTGGCGGCAGAGAAAACAAAGGTTTGCTGTCGTGGAGGTGGGACTCCTACCGCTACGAGTGCACCACCGATAGCGATGGCAACCAGTCTTGCAGTTGGAATCACAAAGAGCGGGTCTCCAACGGCGTTCCGTTCATTGTCCACGACGGTTCGGGCGGCATCATCGTGGACCCGGCGTTCTGGAGCGAAAAACAGGTTGACCTCGGGCCGGTGATCGACACCTGGCAGCGAGGTAACTGGCGTTGGGACGTGAGAGGCCTCGGTGTTGGCGACCCGCTGTACATCCTCGGTGATTGTGTTCCCCGAACCGAACAACACCTCCGCGACTGGGGAGGTGACCCCACCGTTCAAAGCGCCCTGCTTACGGTTGTTCCCACCACGGGTACCGGCGACGCCTCCGTTCTGCATTTGGGTACGGAGTTGGATATCTTGGCTCAAAACCGTTCCATCTTTGAAATTTTGATCGTCCCGCTGTTCGTCTTCACGATGGGCGTCTTCATGTTCCTCAACTACACGCCGTGAGCGAACGCAGCCCTCAGCATCTTGGATGCTCATGCATGGCTTTGAGTCACCATCAACGCAACCTCCCCCCTTTGTTTACGGGTTCGTTGAACGACCTTACCGTTGGTGGTGTTCGGTGGCAACCGTCTTGCGTCAGACCGAAGCGCGTGGATCTTTGGGGCCCTCGGTGCGTTGAATCTCAACCCCGTGGTTCTCCAGATAACCGACGCCGTTTTCGCCCATGAATCCCCCATCAACGATGACGACTCGGGCGATGCCAGCGTGATGGATGAGTTTCGCACACATCATGCAGGGCTCCCCGGTCACGATGAGCCAGGCGTTGTTGGTGGGCACCCCGTTGGCGGCAGCGTTGCAGATCAGATTCATTTCGGCGTGATGGCAACCGATTTCCACTCGGGTTCCCGAGGCCACGTTCATCGTGTCGCGGAGGCATTCCTCGCCGCCGCACAATCGGCCACCACCCCGTGGTCCGCCGTTGTAACCGTCCATCAGCACCACGTTTCGGTCGGGGTCGACCAGCAGGGCTCCAAAGGTTCGCCGGGGGCAGTTTGAGGCTTCGGCCAAGGCCAAGCACTGTTGGATACGGATGGCCAAGTGTTTCGCCTTCATGCGCTCACCAAAGAAGAGGACGCGGCAACTTGGTTTCATACCTTCGCCCGCACGGTTAGGGCGTCGTCGCCCGTGGCTCCAAGCGTTTCGAGAACGTTGCCCTGCATGTAGAGCGAACCGATGGAAAGAACGGTGGTGATGTCGGTGGGTTGCGTCTCGAACCACGCCACGGCTTCGGCGGGCGTGGTGGTGATGCGGTGAACCTGCACCCCCAACTGGCGAAGGTAATCGGCCATAACGGGCCCGTCAATCCCCGGATAGCGCCCTCCTTGCGGGACGGAGACGAGGACCACAGAGGGGGGGTTGGCGTTTGTCAGGCTCACGAGCGGGGCCAAGAACGCCGCCATGTCGGTCTGGGGAGAACTGCCGAGCAGCAAGCCCCAGGGCTCGCCCGTTTCGCCGAGCGTTGCGATGAGGTGTTCACACGATTTCGTCATCCCGCTCGGGTTGTGCGCCCCGTCGAGCAGGTAGGTCATTCCGACTTTTGAGGGGCTTGGAACACGTTGCATGCGCGCCGGCCAATGGAGGGCTTCGAAGGGA
>Ga0222716_10002709_pt1 | contig 14371 bp, 20 predicted proteins | sample C33_13DmetaG_FD_165044 | JGI IMG/M metagenome (GOLD analysis project Ga0222716, IMG submission 165044) | Estuarine water microbial communities from San Francisco Bay, California, United States - C33_13D | ecosystem: Environmental > Aquatic > Marine > Unclassified | place: USA: California... | reverse complement strand
CTTTCACGTATCGCCAAACAAGCCCAGTGATGCCATAGAATGCCTTAGCGATGCCAAGGGCATAACCTGCGAAAAATGCAAACTTTGCGCCGGCCTTAGCAAGTCGCGATTGCCTAGCGTATGGATAAACCCGCATGGCAGCAAGAAGACAAAAGCAGAACTAGCCGCTTTGAATTAACCATTAAAACCGATACACCATGAAAAACATTTTGATATTGTGTGAAACTAGCGGCGCGTTGCGTCAAAGATTCAAATATGCCGGTCACTATGCGACAAGCGTCGATACACTACCGGCAGACGATCAACATGACGATGACGGGCGCGCCACTGGCGTAAACCATTGCCAAGGCGATGCATTCAAGCATCTTGAAATGCTTCCCGACAAAAGCGTCGATCTCATCGTCGCGCATCCACCGTGCACGGCTCTGTGTGTAAGCGGGTCGGCATGGTATGGCCAAGGCATGGCCAAGCATGAAAAGAGACTTGAGGCGATGCAATGGACTGAGAATCTATGGAGCCTATGTTTGCGCAAAGGCAAGCGGGTAGCGTTTGAAAATCCTGTTGGCGTACTGGGGCACACGTCATTGGGCAAGGCGACCCAATATATCCAACCGTGGCAACATGGACACCCTGAGAGTAAAAAGACGGGGCTATGGCTCCAAAATTTGCCACCCTTGCAAGAAACCAAGAACGTCAAAGACGTTTTTGACAAGCTACCCAAACGGGAGCAACAGCGCCTTCACTATCTGCCACCATCACCTGACCGGTGGAAGATACGCAGTAAAACTTTTGACGGCATCGCACAAGCGATTGTCGACCAATGGGGAGCAATCCTTTAACCAAGAACCAATAATGAAAAGCACAACTAGTGAAATTAATATTGAGTTGATAAACTCCACACCTAGCCACATTACAAACGGCGAGGGATATTACCGGCTGATAAACTCAAAATCCAAATACGGGCAACGATACTTGAAGACACCACATGAAAACCGGTGGATGCAATGGAGCGACATCGATGGCAATTGGCAAAACTTCTTCAATGATCAACTTAAAGAGAAGCTGGACGAGGCATTTGCCGAATATGAAAAGGGAAACCAATAATGCAGGCAATCATTATGATGTTACCGGTCTTCTTCCTTCTTTGGATTTTATGGAGATGGGTTGAAATCGGCAACAAACAACTAGAACAGGACCGGAAAAATGGACGCAGAGATAATTAGACTTTTATCGGGGGCAATCGTATTGATTGCTCTCTTAGCAATGAAAATAACCAACGCAAAAACTAATGACAAAAACACAAGCAATTAAAACAGCACGGGACGAGGTATCGGAACTCTATCAAATAGGCGATAGCTGGAGATATGAAACATTGGATACCGATCTAAACATATGGCGCGAATGCAGCCCAGCTGATTTCTGGACTGCTAGGGTCTGGAGGTCCAACAGTCTCATCCAACGAGCCAGACGGGCAATGGGATGTGCATTGCACACCCAATGCAACTTTTACGATGGCGGGTCATGGAGGGACTACGTATGAACTGGGCAATCTTATTGGCCGCGCTTGTCGCGGTGGAATCTTCCGGCGATCCCAATGCCATTGGGGACAATGGGCTCGCGTATGGTTGCTTGCAGCTTCACGCTGCCTACGTCCAAGACGCGGCCCAATGGGCAGAGGAAGCTTGGAAGCATGAGGATGCGTTCAACCCAGCAACAGCGGAGCAAATTGTGTGGGCTTATATGGCTCGCTACGCTACCGAGAAACGGCTAGGACGGGAACCCACCTACCAAGACATCGCCCGCATCCATAACGGTGGACCAAACGGATTTAAGAAGGCAGCCACCGATGGCTATTGGCTAAAGGTGAAGAAAGAACTTGCCAAGAGGGGAATATTCAGCTCTAATTAATGCTATGATTAAGAAAAATTTGTATGACGAGGTCGCCATTGAGATGGATGAACCATCTTTGGCAGACTTAGACGACTACCGGTGGAGCAGCGTCTTCCTGAAGGCAATGGGAGCAGGAGACTGGTCCCAAGCTGAAGGCATTGCCTATACCATGCCCAGAGAGGCAATGCTGGACACTATGGGCGTTGAGCTAGCCATTTGCCTTGAGCGGTGGCCCAACCTACCGGACGAGTTTGTTTCGCCCGCCGCAAGAATCTTAAAGCGGGTCTTTCGGGCTCGCTTCCTTGAAAACCAAAAAGAAACCATAACCGCACAAATACTATGAGTAATGAAAAAGAATGCACACAAGATCGCATTGAAGAAGCTAAGAAGATGATAACCGGCGCACGGGAGGATATCAAAAACCATTGGAGTGGAAACTCCGATGCCAGAGAAGATGCCGATCAGCAGTTATCTGCTGCATTGGGCTTCTTGGATCAATCTGAAGACGATCAGCTAGAGGAATCAATAATCCATGCCCGAACCACAATAGGGACATTCTTTAATGATCTACAGGCAATCACCAACCAAAGCTACGGCAACGTCGGTGAACAATTGCAGGCGGGGGAGGGCAACCTTTCCCGATGAGAGAGTTTACGATAGGAGACTACCTTGTTCAGGTTGACCTTAGCGAACGGATGGTAACGGCAGTGTGGGAAGATGGGAGGGAAATATTGGACACCTTGCCTGACTCCAAGGTTTTTGACCTTATGGGCCTTGCCGAGCAAGAGGCGAGGGATCAGTATGAAGAAGACCGGGCCGAGTCTCGGTTTGATGACGAGTGTTATCACGGTTGCTAATGTCATTCTCCATTGGAAAGCGGGTGTGGGCAATTTCCATGCCCGCAACGGACAAGCTAGTCCTCTTAGCCCTGGCTAACTATGCCAGCGACGATGGGCAATGCTGGCCGTCTTTGGATAAGTTGGGCAAAGATACCGGCTTGCACCCGAAAAGCGTTTCTAGGTGCATCAGGAGACTCAAGAAGGGGAAGCTAATCGATACCAAGAGACGCATGAACAACAGCAGCGTAATCCTGCTAAAACTATGAGGGCGCTTAGTTCCGACTCGGTAACCCTGCGTTACCCTATCCTAGTAGTTACTATTCTAAAGAAAGTTTATGATCTATTAGTGTAACCCTAAGTTACTTTCTAACCAAGAATTTTGTTATAGGTTACCAAGAACTTACCAAGAATTATTATGAAAGAAGAAGAATGGAAAGATGTTATTGGCTATGAGGGGGTGTACCGAATATCCAACCAAGGGAGAGTTATGTCACTGAAGTTTGGCAAGACTAGGATTAGGAAGTTAGGTGTTCAAAACCGTGGGTACATTATTATTATTTTGCGTAAAAATAAAAGGTTTAAAAATTTTCTCATTGCTCGCCTTGTGGCCCAGCATTTCCTTCCCGATTGGGATAAGTCACTTAACGTGGATCACATCAATGGGGTGAAGACTGAGAACCACGTTGACAATTTGAGGATGGTGACAAACGCCCAAAATCTTAGGAGCTTTCAAAGGAAACCGAAAGGAACAACATCTAAATTTCGGGGTGTTTGTTGGGTGAAAGATAGGAAAAAGTGGAGGGCTCGCTTAGTGTTTGATAGGAAACGGAAACACCTCGGATACTTTGATGATGAAGAGGAGGCGGCAAGAGCTTGGGACGCAGCAGTCATAGAGAATGGATACAATTCAGAGGCACTAAATTTTAAATGAAATATAAACCACCAAAATCAATGATCGACAATTTTGAGACGGTATTCAAAACCGTTTCAAACCTCTATGGTGTATCTGTTCAGGATATGCGGGGGAAAAGAAGACAACACCACATTGTAGAGCCACGCTTTGTGGCAATACACCTAGCCAAGATGACTGGCCGACAGGTTTCATGGCCATTGGTTGGCTGGTATGCCAATCGGGATCACTCATCTTGTGTCTATGCCGATGACAAGGTGATGGCTTGGAGAGATACGGATAAGAAGTTTAAGCAGAAGTTGGAACGAGCGGCGCAAGCAGTGGCCGCAGTCCTTTGATAAAAAAACAACCAATAAAACAAAAAAGTATGGCCGAAAACAAAAAAACCACACAGCAGTTGACAGAAAACGATCCATCAATCAGGGATCTTGCTCTTGTCAGATATAAAAACAGAAAAGAACGGCGAGGCAGACCACGCAAGTGGATGCCAGGAGACAGGGTAAGGTTGCAGACTACTATCAGCCCCGAAACCCATGATCTCTTGCACCGCCTCGCATATGAACAGCAGTGTTGCACCGGAGTTATCATAGACCGGATGCTAAAACCAGAACCGATGGAACAAAACCAACCCTTACATCTTAAAATATGAAAACGCCTGAAGAAATAAAACGGGAACTCAGCACAAAAATTGATAGGCTCATGGCTGATATGTTTCCCGCCGCAAAACGGGAGGCAGGTGGTCGTTATGTCATGGCCGACTTGAGAGGTGATGTTGAGGGACGGTCTTGTAATGTGTTCAAGGCCCAAAACAGTAGCGTGTACGTTGCCAAGGATCACCAGACTGGGGAGAGTTGCAACATCTTAGAGCTGTGTCACCGCAAGCTCGGTGGATCGTTCTCCGAGACGATGAGATGGGCTCTCAAATTTTGTGGGTTTGAGCAGATTAGAACAATCAAGAAGGAGGACAGGGTGGAGGTTAAGGAGATTCCAGACACTGCACTAAGAGGCTCCGAGGTTCACAAGTATATGGTTGAGAAGCGGGGGATAAACGAGCGCACCCTTGGTAAGTACAACATCTTTGCCGAGGAGAAGAATGGCTCTCACTGGTGGGGAGCCCCGCTCTATGACACCGAAGGCCGTTGCCGGATGCTCAAGTATACGTGCATCACCCGCATCGGGAACAAGAAACAAATCTATTCCACCCAACCTGTATTCAACTCACCGTTTGGACTGCACCTAGTTGGGGAGGATGACCGAGAGCTTATCATCTGTGAGGGTGAGATTGATTGTATGAGTCTGCACCAAATGCAGAAGGAGAGTAACATTCCAGTCATTGCTGTACCATCAGCGAGCAACCACGGGTGGATTGAGAACTGTTTTGAGATGCTGACTAGGATGGAACGCATCTACGTTGCCAGTGACATGGATGACGCAGGTCAGCAGATGTTTATCAAGCTATCTCAGAGGCTCTCAGCGGACCGCTGCTACCGTATTGAGATACCGGAACCACACAATGATGTAAACGATTGGCTGGTCAAGGATCACCCCACTGAGGACGATCTGAAGAAGCTTATGGATAGTGCCAAGGGCAACGAGCCAGAGGCTTTGGTAAGGCCCAATGATTTTGTGTTGCAGATGCAGGATTGTGTAACCCAGCAGGAGAGGGAAAGAGAATGGAAGAATTGGTGCTTCCAAGATATGCCCCTATCCTTGAGGGAGAGCGAGCTACTGACCATCATTGGCATTCCCGGATCGGGCAAGAGTCAGATTGCATACCAGCTACTGCTTCACCTAGCCAGCACCGGCACTAAGTGCATGGCCGTATCATTTGAAGTTCCCATTGAGAACATGATGCTCCAACTAGGAACACAACTTCTTGGAGAGGAGCCGAAGCATGAGCAGTGTGCGCAGGTTGCTGATGAGCTAGGAGAGAACATCTACTTCATTGATGACACCAACTTCCAGAACCGTGGAAACAATTGGGACGGTCTCAAGTCCGAGATAATTTTAGCCAAGCAGAAGTATGGAATAAATACCATTATGATAGACAGCTTCAGCTATCTTGCACCGAAGCTTGACTTTGAGCAACAGGGTCTTATAGCTAAAGACTTAGCTAGGACAGCCGTGAAGCATCAGCTTTCAATTGTCCTAATAGCTCACGCCGATGCAAAAAGTAAAGAGAATGGGGGTACTAAGTATGCCCCTACCAGCCCTGGATCTATCCTTGGCAGTCAAGAACTGTCTCAGGCTAGCCACACCATATGCAGCATGCACCGCAACACTGCTAAGGAACTGGTCATGTCCAACGGAAGTGCTGAAGAGCAGGACAAGTATAAGAAGCAAGGAGACGGCACATTCACCTGCTTCAAGCAACGCAACAGCGGGGTCAACTTTAGTCGCGACCTTTGGTTTGATACCAAAACCCGACTATTCCAAACAAGCCCAATCTCTACCCTCTCACCAGAGGATGAGTATTGGTACAACGTAGACTAAAAATAAAATGTCTGATCTAAAAACAATAAAAACAGTGCGTCTCATGGGAGACGAACCAAGAAACACACCTAACGGGGATCTCTGGGGATTCTGGTTAGAATTTGACGATGGCACAAAAGGAGTTGCCAACGGCAAAAGCAAGCAGCCCAGATGGGCGGAGGCGGGAGCCACAGTAGAGGCAACCGACTCAACATACAAGACCCCCAAGGGTCACACTAAATGGAAAATCTCAATACCAAGAGAGATTCCACAGGACGGTCAAGGATTCACCGGACACCAGTCCAAGGATGGAACCGAGACTTTCTACAAACGACCTAGCTATTCCAGCAATGGCAGTGGTGGAGTAGACAAGGGAAGAGAGATTGCCATTCAAGCTTGCATAAACCAAGCTTGCCAAGCGGCAGTACAAGATAGTACGTTCAAGAGCAATGGATACAGTGAGCAATTCAAATACATTGTATTCTCCATTGCAAAGGACTTGCTAGAAGTGAGGGAAGCTATCCAAGAGGACCGAGAGTTGGTTCAGGAAGAAGGAGCACCATTCTAATTAGTATGATTACCGGCGATCTTACTGGCGATCTTACGGTCATTTTTTAATCTGATTAAACTGCGGGGGCTCTGGCCCCCGCTTTATATTATGGCACATTTTTATGAAGTAAAAAAAGATACGGGGTTCCTTCGGGATGACCTGTCCACTCCGGCTCAAGCTCGGAAAGAAACCAAAGGTAGTGGCAAGGCTATCGTTGCCAGCGTAACCGAGAAGCTGAAGGTGTATCCAGATTTCTTCTTTGAAACTTGGAGGACTAAGAAAGCAATCGAGCTTACCAAGGAACACCCACACCTCGGTGAAGAGGAAATCATGGACATGATGTGGGGGATGAGGGTTCACCCAAAGACTGGCGAGGAGGTGAAGAGTTCTTCTTGGGGAACCGAATGCCACAAACATTTAGAAACTACCATTTGCGGGGGTCAGTGTCCCCAATCCTGGAAGCCCTTTGTCATGCCGTTCATTGAATGGGCAGATGACCAAGACCTAGAAGTTGTGGAGGTTGAGGGAGTGATTTCCAATAGTGACCAAGAATTTAACACAGCAGGAACAATTGATCTACTGGCCGTACACAATGGCAAGCTTGCCCTCTTTGACTACAAGACAAGGGATGTGGCAGAGCATCAGGAAATTTCCCGCAAGGCATACCACAAGGACGCTATGCAGCTAGCTTCGGAATCTAGGATGGTAAGGCTTGCCAGTTACCTAGACTATGACCCGCCAATCCACACCGTTATCATCAACACCAATAACGGAGACACCCATATCAAGACGTGGACTGAACAGGCACAGGCCAAGGCACTACATGATGCTATCAGTTGCTTCATGTTCTATGATCTGGTCAACAAGATGCGATGAAGGTTTGGACTGAAGCTAGACTAAGATCCTTTATGATGTCCTGTGTTAGATCGGGAACTAGGAGGTGGGCTCCCAAATATCAAACACTTAATGAGTCGTTTGTTGAAAGCCAGAAGAACGAGAAGACTGGCAGGATGCGGAAGATGTACCGATGTGCTATTACCAATAAGCTTTTTCCCGCAAAGGAGATGCAGGTTGACCACATCGAGCCGGTAATCCCCGAAAAGTGGGGACGCAAAACTAAATATCTTGGATACAATTGGAACGAGCTTCTTCCTAGATTGTTCTGCGGAAAAGAAAACTTGCAGGCAGTTAGCAAGGAAGCACACAAGACCAAGACAAAAGAAGAGAATGCAAAAAGAAGAAAGAAATGAACGACAATGAAAAATTTAAAAAACATTTAGCCCAAAGCCACGGGCCAGTTTGGAAAATTGCAAACCACATCAGCTCGATGGGCTATCCGGTAAGCATACCACCAACATTCGTTGCTCCATCACATGAGGAGTGGGAGGAGTTTGCCGATGACGGAGACTTGTATGTTGGTCAAAGGGTTGAAGTGAAAAGGCTAGGCGTTGATTTCACGGGCAGAGCTGACTGGCCTTTCAATTCAAAATTTATTGTGTGTGCTAAACATTCATTTGACAGGGCAAAGCCAAGGCCATATAGGTATTACTATTTAAACAAAAGAGAAACCCATGCAGCAGTTGTAAAGGGAAGCTCACATAAGAGCTGGTATTGCGAAACTAAAAAAGACTCACGTTATGAAGATATGGTGCAATCATTCTATATGTCTCCCATGCACTTGGTTAAGTTTATATCGCTATGATTTTTAGATCTAATCCACAGAACAGAGTAAAACTGATCCCCGAAGAGAGCCATGAAAGAAAAAAGTGGCCCATATATTCTGGGGTACTGTCCCCATTTCCGAACGCCATTGCAGCAGTGGCCCAGCAATCCTATGCTGGCAATGAGAAACATTGCGATCCCCTTGAACCTCTTCACTGGGAGCCAGGAAAATCTAACGATCACCATGACTGCCTGATGCGACACCTCTTAGAAGAGGACTATGTAGCTGTGGCATGGAGGGCTCTGGCTCTCCTTGAAACTAAAATACAAAACGAGGAATATCATGGACCTGAATAAACTAAAACAAGACTACTCTAACTACCTTATAAACACAGCAACAATAGACCATGTGAAGGATTTATTAACTTCTTCGTTGACTGTTGTGGGATGTGCCAATGTTCTAAAACAACAAGCTACAAAAGCCATTGATGAGATGAGTGACGAGCAGTGTGAAGAGCTAGACAATCAACTCAATCCACCAAAGAAAAATTTAGACGGTAATCCAGAAGAGTAATCTTTGGAAAAGGTGTTTTATCTTTTTCACCTTTCATTAAACCCGTCGGGGCCGAGGTCATTCTCGGCCCTTATTCTTTTAGTAGGAGATGCGTTTCCTAGAACCAGCAATCACCCTGTCCTGAACGGAAAGTGGCTTACTAGAAGAGTTTGGAGTTTTCCCAGTGAACCAACGTCCGTTTTTGAAGTGCTTGTGGCCTTTGTAATTTCTGCCACCTAGAATATATATAGTGTTAGTTTTCATTTATCACTGAAGCAGGTGCAATTGATTCCAATGCGTTTCTAATCCTTAATTGATTCTCCACGCTTTCAGTCAAGATCCCTTTATCTTTTTGCTCTTGAATAAATTGACTTACATATGCAGGTGGGATGCGTTCAATTTGAGACTGGTAAAATCTAGCCCTGTTTCCGTTCTCAACTCCTAGCCTCCTAATATCCTTGTCACCCCTAGTTATTCCACGCTCCTTGTCTTGAAGCATTTTTCTAACTCTGCGTTGAACCGATTTGTTAGAAGCCGACAGTTCAGTCTGCAAAGCCATTTGCTTCTCAAGTGGATCGTCTATGCTTTGCAATCTAGTGATTACATCAAAGGCTTCTTGGCTGTTTAAAGAGTTCTGAGTGTTTTGCTCATACTCAAACAACTTTAGATCGGGCTCTATTCCGGTGCGTTGCTCAAAGCCATCTGCATAAGTTGATCCAAAGAATCTTCGGAAGATTGGAACGTCGTTAGCTTTAATTTCTTCCCGATTAAACAGCTTACTTGTAACATCAAACAACCTTAATGTTTCAGTTCCCGCTCCACCAAGTCCAGTCTGAAACATATAGAGAAGTTTTTCTGGAGATACAGGAGCACCAAGATTTTCTAGTTCCTTGGAAAGCTCAATTGCGATTTCTCCACCTACAGTTTTTGCGGTCCAAGGATTTACCTTAGCATATGCCGCCATGTTCTGATCCATCAAATACTCAGGAACAATTTCTCTACCCAGACCGTCCTTATTCAAGGATGTGAGTTCTAAGATTCTCCTTGGTACAGTTGGAATTAAACTGCCCCCAGTCGGGTTGTATCCGTCTAGGATGCTTTGGCCTATACCCTTAATTATCTGATCGGTGGAATCCAACCTTCCAGGCATAGCCGCAAGTTCCTCTGCATCTAGCAACCCTGCTGCTGCACCAGCCTTATAGCTTTGATTGTGCATCATTCGGGCAATGCCATTTGTAGCCGTCCATATTGGGGAAATTTCATGGGCCAAAGGGAACTGAGAGTAAGACAAGCTTCCATCCTCACCCTTGAATGGATTTAAAACAACCAGATTTTTGTTCAGTCTCCACTCGCTCTTGTCCGGTCCACCCTTTACTTTGTTTCTCCAGTCTGGATCGATAATGGAGTTGTATGTTTCAATCAACACAGCAGTTCCAAGTGTTGCGGCCAGAACTGGTTTGAAAACCTTTGGGTCTTTTAGGCTCCTCCAAAAGTTTTTCGTTGATTGGATACTAGGATTTGAAAACAAATATAAAGCTCTAAGCTGCTCGCCGCGAGTTCCCTTTTGTTTTGGATCAAAACTAGCATTGCGAGCTGCCATAGCCGCATCCTTTCCACTTTTCCCTCCTTGAATATTTGCTCGGTAAACGCTGAATCTGGTTGAATCCTCAACCATTTCATTAGCCTTCCTTACAAAATCATTAAAAGCAGCAACTCGTTTCTTGGTGGTGCTTTTATTAGAGAAGTCAAAATCCTTAACGTCTTTTTGTATCTGTCTAAGAGTGTCTGTGGCTATACCGCCAGCCGATCCTCCGTCAGCAACAAACCTTTCATATAAAGCACCTAATCGTTTTTCTTGACCCTGAAGAGGTTTACCAAAAAGCTTTTTCCTTATTACATTTATTTCTTGATATGTGCCTTTGGGATTTAAAACAGATGTCAAAGCTGATGAATCCAAATTTCTATATGTATTCAAAGCACTAACAACACGGTCACGCATAAGATTGGGAAGCATGAATGATGGGTTATATCCGGTATATATAGCACCAAGATATTTATTTATGGCATAAGAGGCTTTCATCAGGCTACCCATGTCGTTTTTGTTCACTCCCCTAACAGCAGACCCAAGTTCTGGAGCCACTCCCTCGCTGAAATCTAAATAATATTTAATCGATGGCTGCTTGACCTTTTCTCCACCAATTGTTTTTGTAACTGTATAAGGTTTTGATGGATCAAAGACGGTTATGACAGGAGTATCTTTTGTGAAATTCCTGCCAGAAGCTGTTTCTTTCTGAACCTTAACAATGTCACCAGCTCTTTCCTTATTGGATGGATCTTCCAAAAGTCTCTTAAAGACCAAATTAGCCTTGTTGGCTTCGGCTAGCTTTATTGCTTCTATGTTGGCCGTAACCAGATTTTTCGTAATAGAAGCCTCAAGCTCCGCACTTCCTTTAACTTCTTTGAGTGTGCTTGGTTTAAACACAGCCCTACTAAAGAAAAAATTTCCTGCTTGGTTTGGATCTAAGGAGTCACCAATCAATCTTTGTAAAGGAACATAGTCTGGATTCTCTTTAAACTGATTGTATGTAGTTTGGTTTATTATTTTACCTTCATACAAAGTTTCAGCTATGTCAGATGAAAGTTTTTGAGCTTGTTTTACAGCACTAGATGCAAACGGAAGGACATCAGCATCAAATTTCTTTACTATTTTCTTGGCGTTCGCAGTTGTCATCTCGTTACCAAGAACACTAACACCAGCACCACCATCAAACTTAACCTTCTTGTTATATGTTGGAGCGTATTTCGCGTGTAAATACTCATCTATCCTATTACTAAGCTGCATAGGATTTAGGTTAGCTTTGCTGGATGCCTGTCTTATAGAATCCGTATATCCTTGGAACTCGGAATCCAGTTTATTCATCCTTCTTTCAGCTATTGGCCTAGATAAACGCAAAGCTCTGTAAGCATCCGTTCCCTCTTCTATTATTTCTCCTTTGTTTTTTCCTTTTTTCGTAACAAACACATCTGGTTCAACTTTCAACCTTCCCGTTCCAGAGTATATCCCACCGCCAGATTGGTCTTGTTCTTGCAAAAGCCTGATCAAATCGTCGTCAAACTGCTCGCGTCGATTCAGTATTTCCTGCTGCATTTTCTGATTTGTCTGCTCCGCATTGCGGAGTGCAGAAGATTCAGCAGCATTGGCTAGGTCTACAGCATCTGGGTCTTTTTTGCGTAACGCATCCATCATGCGTTCGGGTCTGCGTCCAGCAAACTTCTCGTAGCTTTTAGCAAATCTTTCTGCTGTCATACCAAAGCCAGCACCAAGAACAGAAGATGTTATTCCTGCTTTGGCAAGTTCAGACAAAGTGGGCAAGGTTCCCTGTTCTATGACCGATTCAACAGCAGTTGCTCCGGTTCCGATGGCCCCGCCTAAAGCTGCGTGTTGAGCTGTTCTCGTAGCTAGGCTAGCACCCTTTCCAATTGCTCCAAAAGGAATAAGATTAATCAGAGTGTCGGCAACCATTTCTCCTTGGGACAAATCTTCCCCAGGGCGTGACATCTTCTGCCTGAAATAGGAACCTCCGAGGCCCCCAGAAATGGCTCCCACCAAATATCCTATGCCTCCACCTACGGCCATGCCCAACGGGCCACCTGCGGCTCCTATGGTGGCTCCTGCGGCAGCTCCCCCTAGCTTGGCACTTTCACCAACGGCTATTTCACCAGCAATGCCAAGGCCGGTTCTAGCAAGAGAACCACCACTTCGGGGTGCAGAAGCCTGAGCTGCGGCATCTTCCCGCGCTAATTGAACAATTTCATCTCTGGTAGCATCTTCCGAATGTTCAACCCGAACAGACTCACCAGACTTTAGGTTGACAGTGGTAAATGGCATTACTCGTCAATTGTTCTTGGTAATGTAGAAGTTGAAAGGTTTTCAAATTTTCTGTTTAGAACTGCATTCTGTTGGTCAAAATTGTTAACAAAAATGTCAAGAAAATCAATTTTATTTATTGCGTCGGCAACAAACAAATCAACTCCAGTAGATATTCTTTTAAAGAATCCATCCTCAATATCATATTGTCTTCTGAAATCTCTCATAAATGTTTTGTTTGCCTCCATGTCTTTGGGAACAAGTTGACCTTGAGTCGCTAAAAGAAACCTTCCCCATTGTTCTTCAGCAGAAGTATTTCCCCTGTCTTCAATAACATTTCTTAGTGCTGGAGGTATTTGATCTTTTGTCCAAGATCCATTAGTTAGCTTCCTCTGTAGATCAGAAACTGAAAAAACCAATCTTTCTGTATTAGGAACAGAAAGACCGTTCATCCTGAATTCATCAGTAATTTGTTGCATAGAAAGATTTCTTTTTTGTGGGTTTTCTATACGGGAAGCATCCTTTAGCTTTTCTGTGAGAGCTTTAGATTTTTCTGATTTCCTGTTTATAAACTCTTCCTCTAAAAGCTTTTGATTCCTCGCAATCGACGTAGCTCTTTTTATATCGTTTTTGCTTCTTGCTTTATCAATTTCTTGTTGGTTATAAAGCATTTTACTATAGAGGTCGGCTGTTTCCTCTTTTTTTAATTCAGACTTATAAGCAAGTTCAAAATCATTATATTTTTCAGTAGCTTTTCTTTCTTTTGTGGTAAAAGCCTCAGCTCCTAATCTTTCTTGAGTTTGTTGAGAAGCAGCATCAGTTTGCATATCTACTCGGAAAAGCTGTTCGGATTTTGCCATAGATTCTTCATGTGATTGAATATCGTTTTGGTTGGTAACCCTGTAGCCCTGCAACTGTTCTAGTTCTTTTTCGCTTAACTGACGGTCAAGCTGCCTTGCCTCTAGGTTGTGATCAAACACTGCTGCCTGATCCTGCGTCCTTCTGTTAGCGTCGTACCCAGTCTTTATGAACCCAGTAAGAGTATCTTGCAGTTGTCTCAATGCGGGAAGACCGCTTGATTTAGCCGATTCTAAAATTCCAGCTAAACTTTCACTGTCAAACCCAGACGATTCAGCTATGTTTGGAATAGACTTCCCCAAAGCTTCATAAATTTTGTTTGCTGTTCTGCGATCTTTAACATCCTCCATGACACCAGCAATGGAACCGCCAAGATTTTGGTACATCTGTCCCGTTGCCGCTCCAGCTTGTGAGAGTGCCTGTATTGCCGCAGGGCTTACGGCCCCCAATCGGGGATCAACTGTGCTACCTAATACTGCCATAATAATTATCTCCTAATTAAAAAATCTTTGATGCTAGTTGTGAACCAAAGCCTCCAACGGGACCACCCAACATGGCTCCCCCTATGGCTCCAAGGCCCCCCATAAGTCCACCTTGAGCTTGAGCTGATGCACTCATTGCAGCAGCATCCAAACCTGCTTGATTGGCCTGTTGCTGTAGAGCCATATTGACACCCATCATTGGATCGGTTGCTTGTGGTGTGGTTCCGTACATTGCTTGCTGTTGACCCATACCAAGAACTTGCAGTCCTTCAGCTTGAGAAGCAGGG
>Ga0222716_10002707_pt1 | contig 14373 bp, 28 predicted proteins | sample C33_13DmetaG_FD_165044 | JGI IMG/M metagenome (GOLD analysis project Ga0222716, IMG submission 165044) | Estuarine water microbial communities from San Francisco Bay, California, United States - C33_13D | ecosystem: Environmental > Aquatic > Marine > Unclassified | place: USA: California... | reverse complement strand
TTACCTGAAAGTTGGCGTGCCCGTGATTGAAAAGAACAACCTTGACTTCACCCGTATAATCTGGGTCAATGACACCCGCTCCAACTTGGATACCATGTTTCACAGCAAGACCCGATCGTGGCGCGACGCGTCCATAACACCCCGCCGGTAGAACAATGGCTACACCCGATCCAACAAGAGCACGATGTGCAGGAGGTATAAGAACCTCATCAGTACTGTAAATGTCATACCCAACAGCACCACCAGAACCACGAGTTGGAATAATAGCATCATAGGAGAGTTTCTTCACACGAAGGCTCATTTATAGTGTACTTGGGTTTGTAATCTTTATGCCGCCATCGATATACCAAGTCTGGGTGTCAGTGGTATAACTTCGTGCAAAACACCGTTTGGAATATATATCAAATCACCTGGTTCTAATATAAAAGTCCCATATCCATCAACAATCCATTTAGTTTTACCTATACACTGCCAATAATAGACATTATTAGCATCTCTATGTTTTTTAAAAGCTCCCGATGTAGGTGTTAAATTGAAATATGCATGCGCATCATTAAAAAAATTATTTTCAACTATACAATCTTGAACTTTTTTTATAAAATGCGCTTTATGACCAACAAAAAAACCAGGTAAAGTAGCCTTAATCTCACCACCAGTTTTTACGGTAAAATCCCAATTTTCAATCAATTCATCCCAATTAACTGTATTATTATTCCAGTTTTTCACAACTGACATTTGTTTATATTGTAAATTAAACTTTAATTGTTTTAAAGATTAAAAGTTTATAAAATAAAATGAGTATTGCTTGGGCTATTCATAATCATGTTGTCAAAGCAAGTGTCCCAAAATCAGACTATGAAAAACTCAAAACTAAAATTAACCGAACAACTCTCACATATGGCGCGGCACTTACATCAACTTATTTCATCACTCAAGGTGCAGAGGAAGGTGTATCCACTGCATTAGGTGTTGCATCATCCATGGCGTACATCAACCTTCTTGAGAATCATGTTGATAATATTGAAAAATCACGATTTCAAAAGCAATTATTAGCCCCAATTGGAGTTGCTATTTTTGAAACAATGTGGAATAACGCGCCATTTGGATTTGATTTTGACTATGGTGCAACTTTTGTTGGGTTTTTGGCGTACAAGGTCGCATTACTTACCGTAATTTACGAAGAAGTTACACGAATGATGATTGGTACAGAATCTGTGATTGAAAACGACGATTAATTATTACATTCTAATTTTTCCGGTCACAATATATTCATCAATCTTGTAACCAATACTCTTTCCAATACCTGGAATTTTATTGGGTCCTTTCGAAATCTCGCTACCATTGGTTACTTCAAATGGAAGTGTGCGAATAGTGTCGGCAGCTTTTTTGTAAGCTTTGATCTTATAGTCATCTTGTGATCTACTCGCAAGAATTTCCAATTGTTCCGCGATATTTTCGTTGGTATCAAACGTTTTATTTTTTTTAATTTTCCCAGTTTTCAGGAATTCATTCACTTTTTTCATGATACCCTTGCCAATACCTGGTAGGTCTGCAAGTTGTTCTCCGTGAGCTACCTTGAAGTCAAGGTGATAGATGGTATTGGCAGCCTTTTCATAGACAGCCCGCTTGAATTGGTTTTCTTCTTCGTACGCGAGTTCATCGAGAGCGTCGGTCAGTTCCGCGTTATACGACACAAAATAGTCCGAGTCCGAGTCCGAGTCGGAAGCAACGGATTCTTGATCGGACAAGTCGGAATCGACGTAGTGGAACATATTTTCGTACTCAAGCATGTCTCTCTCTTCTTCGCATTTGCGAAGACGCTTCTTGAGATCAGCGTTTTCCTTTTCAAGGTTGGCAATGTAGGTGGCAATGGAGTCGGAGTTCATTGTAAGTGATGTGTCCTTTATAATGAACCTGTGGTGACTTAGGTGTGCAAATTTGCATCCGCTGTACGATACGTCTTCCCCTTCATCACATAACTATGAACTCTCGCATAGCCCCACGCCTGTGGAGAAGCTCCTGGACGATGCCCAGTTCTCCACGCGGCGAGACCTCTGTTGTACACCGTTTGAAGTGTCTTTAGAGGTATCTTTGTAGCCTTCGCTATTTCTGGGAGGGACTTGACACCTGGATACTTCTTTCTAAATCGTTGGGTGTATGAGGATGTTCTGGTCTTCACACCCTTATCTGTCTTGAAATCCGTGTAATCTTTCTTGAGCATCTTTATGTAGCGGGTCTCCACATTTTTGAGGGTCTTGAGACCTCTGAAGTATTTGAGGGGAGCATATATGGGACCCCTCGTTTTGCGCAACTCCCTAACTTTTTTGGATATGTCGTCGTCTGTGAGAGGCATCTTAATTATTATGTAGAATTAAATTAATGGAATGGGGTCGTCAAGAAGCTCTTGCACCTGAAGATGTATTCAAAAATGATTGTTACAATTGTTGTTTAGTTGGAACTGTATTAAGTTTGGTGTCCACTGTAGTTTTAGTAAAAATGCACGTCGCTGGTTATTTTTGACTCAGATGTTTAATTGCTTCGAAAATATTTGAGTAAATTGTGTTACCAAAGCGAACTCTTCCCGTTTTTGCCGACATCCACCCGTGATGCCCATTGAAATACGCCCGCTGTATATCAACCATTATAAAAAAGAAAGATTATTTTATAGAAAGCTGAGATGGGTCTCACAATTATTATGGGAAATATGTTTTCTGGTAAAACTTCTGAACTTATCAGACGACTTAAGAGATACAAAGTCATAGGTAAGAAGATTGTTGTTATCAACTCTGCAAAAGATACTCGCTCACCCGATGAAGTCCTAAACACCCATGATGGTGTTCAATTTCCATGTCTCAAAGTCGATCACATTTCTCATTGTATCATTGAGGAATCATTCTGTAATGCCGAAATTGTGGCGGTTGACGAAGCTCAATTCTTTTCAAACCTCAAAGAGTTCGTGGAGATGTGTCTTTTTCTAGACAAATCTGTGATTCTCGCGGGTCTTGATGGAGACTATCAACAGAAGAAGTTTGGTGAGATCCTAGACTGTATTCCGATGGCGAGTGATGTTGTAAAGCTCTCCGCCCTCTGTATGGATTGCTGTAATGGAACACCTGGACCATTCACGAAAAGAATTGTCAAGAGTGATGCACTTGAGTTGGTGGGTGGCACGGATATGTACAAGGCGGTGTGTCGTAAGCATCTCTTAGAAACGGTAGATGTCCAAAATAAGAACCACTCTTTTTTGAAATCCGCGCTTCGTGACTCTATGATATCTTGAGTGGTCAAATAAGAACTCGTGTCCAGCTTGGTGTCTATGCGCCTCATATTCGGTGTACAATACACAATCACGACCACTCTTAATTGTAAGGTGGTATCTCAACATCATATTACTTTCAGCTCGATGTGCTGGTATATTCATAGGTGCGTCCATTACAGCGAACTTGGCAGTCTCTTTATCAACACATGGAATCTGGTCAATTATTTTTTGAATCTCGGGGAAGTCCTTAACTTTATAGTAGTAATACTTATCATTCTTCTTGAACCATGGATCAAGTTTATGAAAATAGTGCTTCTTGGCGCTGTTGACCCCCTTTTCAAATTCATAGAGGATCTTATTGTAATTTGCCTTGACAAACCAAAGATTTGTGTAGTCTAAAACTTTATAATCAAGTTTATAATATATGAAATCAATAATTGTGTTTCTCATACCCACGAGAGGTCGTAGCGGCTTTTGAAAGTATAATGTGTCAATAGGTGTCTTAAAGTAATCGCGAAGAACCAGAACCACTGGTAACAGCAGGACACGCCACATTAATTTCTCCGTATAAAATAAAAATGCCAGGTTACGGCGCGAAAATGGAACGATTTACCCCAGAACCTACCAAGGAAACCCCAGAATTGGAACAACGATTTGTGATGCCAGCGGTACCAAAGTTGTCCCTCGTTCAGATGAGCATTCTTGGTCTCATCTTGGCTTATGCATTCAGTGTACGTAAGATGAACAAGGCTGTTGTATCCACCGCGGCTCTTGCCATCGGTCTCCTCCACATGTATGATCACATGTACCGCGTGAAGCGTGGTGAAGAACGACTTTTCTTCCTCCCAGAAGCTAAGAAGGAGGGATACTGTGGTGCCTGCCGAAAATAAATTAATAGTAGATTATAAGTATGCGCGTCAAAATTATTCGTAGCCCGGATCATAAAAAGAAGTTCAGGGCAATTTTAGAAGACGGCAGGACTGTTGACTTTGGTGCGAGTGGGTATTCCGACTACACCAAACACAAGAATCCTTCACGTATGCGTTCGTATGTCCTTAGACACGGTGGTCAGATCCCAAAAAGTATCATCGCCGAACGTAATCCAGCGATGATACACAGAATGATGCGCGGCATCAATAAAAGTGACAAGGAAGATTGGAAGATGAGTGGTATTGGTGGTGCTGGTTTCTGGTCACGATGGTACCTGTGGAGTCAACCAAACTTTGGGGATGTCAATAGATTTATGTTAAAAAGATTTGGAATTAAAATCATCAAAAGTCATTAACGTTCCATTCTCAATGAGAGACGCATATTCATCATCCATGGGCAAACTTGCCTCGTAGTAAACACGTTTTATATACATGTCCATGTCGTCAAAATACTTGAGAAGTTTGACGAGATCTTCATCGCGTGCGGTATCCACCACTGTATCAAACTTTGCTTCCGAAAACTGTCCATGGGTCATGAGATTATCCCTGATGAACTCTTCAATGGGGCATTCGGGATCGGTTGCGATCTCATCAGCTTTGTATGAACAACTCATGAGAACGCGAAGACCACCACTGATCTTCTTGAGGAACTTTTTCTTTTCGGGGGTGAGGGGCATTTTTGAACTTGAAAATGTAATTACATCACGTGACTTAGGTATTAATTCTTTGCGAGTCCGCGCTTCTTTAGGTTAGCCTTAAGGTCGGCTAAAAGTGCCGCTCGCGGATTGAGACTCATTGGTGGAGGTGGAGGTGGAGGTGGTACAGCTACACGCCTTGGTGACATACGCACCGGCTGGGCAACAACACGTTGTACTCTCGGTGAATTTGGTTCAGCTTCTCTGAGTACCATCTTACACACGCGAATAAACTTTTTAGCACTTTTAGCCTGGTTTTCAAGTGTTTGTGGAGTGGTGCTCTTGGTGGGAAGTTTTGCTACGAGTTCTTTTTTTGTAAGCTTAACACGTTTTCCCTTGACATCTTTCGTCACTCGGAAACCCATCTTTTTTACTTGTTCTTTGAGTTTTTCGTACTCCATTTAATATAGGTGAGGAAATTATTGGTACCTGACACCCGCCCGTGTCGCAGCATCATCAATTTCATCAACCATTTCCCATGCCCACCTACACGATTGAGCGTCTTCGTGTTCGCAAATACTGTGTGCAATATCCAGAGCTTCGTGAAGAATCATCTTGAGACGCATTTGTCTTGGAGTTATTTTATATGGCTCTCGTAATGATGGTGCTTCATACATTTGTTGAAGTGCGACACGGGTAATTTCATCCTTCTTCTTTTCATATTGGATTTTTTCATGTCGATGCGCTGCCACTACACTATACCTTTTATGTATAGGTTTTGGTTCGGGTGACCAATACCCAAACCTCTTGAGTGTTTTCACCATTGAATATCTTTCGCAAGATATTTTTAAGACCATTTAAGTCTTTCCAAAAATCTTCGAAATAAGTATGGACTAAGCTCACTTAAGGAGCCAAATGGTACATAACGGTAATCTGGAAAGTCCTCACCCATTCCTAAGAGTTGCGCAACCTTATATCTTTTATGTGAAGTACGTCGAGCAAACTTGATATCTTCTGTATTGTGAGTTGCCAAAAGGGTGTGTACATTGTTACTCGCACCAAGTGACATAGTTAAACCTTGGCGGAATGATTTATCAACTTCCATTTTGTTTGGAAGAAGTCCGTTTTGTTTTCCCATATATGCACCCCGTACAAGTTTTACACCTAATTTTATACCATGTCTTTCAGCCGCACGAAGATCAATTTCAAGTTCTCTGAGAGCTGAGATTCGATACATCTGATATGTTTTAAAAACATGGGGTTCATACCGATTGAACTCGAGCATTAAATTATAACATTCGCTTGGATATAGAACATCTTCCGCATCAATACACACCTGACAACTGTTATTTATTGCGTGCTGAATTACCCTTTTCATATGTGCTCTCGCTAAATTAGGTGAGCTTCTGGAACCAAATGAAGTCATTTTTAGTGCAAACATAGAACCTGGTACATTTGATATCATTGCCATATTTACATTTGATACATGTTGAGCATCTTCAAGTTTGCAATTTTCACGTGCATAATCTAAAATCACCTTAGAACCAGAACGATATACATCTTTTATTACTCTGGGTAATTCATGATTTAGAGCTGCGTATTTCAACATATCTTAAAGATGTGCCACATTTTTAAGTAAATGGAAACACGTCTTTTAATTACAAAAGTACTTATTCCACGGATTAGACAACTTGAAGAAGAAGTTGCAACGCTTCGAAGACATACATGGCCATATGTTCAATCTCAAAAGGATGCACGAGGTTTAAGTAATATTGAAACATTGAGAGATTTTTTCAAAAATCTTGACGACGATACAGTATTGGAACTCTTGAGACTCAAAGCGAGACTCTCAAGAAATCCAGGACTTCAGGGAAGAGAATTTGATATTATTATGAGCTTGCGAAATAATTTTTGTTGACGTATAATAAATGGTAAGCACACCTTTTGGTATCCCCCTCGTCATGATGCCTTTCATGTTACCGCTTATGCCAGTTATATTGCCTTTATGGGCATACTATAGACTTATATTCGGTGGTGATGAACCAATGAAACCAGAAAGATTGGCAACCCTCACAAGTTCTATGTGCTGTTTAATGTTACTTTCTTACGCAGCTTCCAAAAGTCCTATCAGAACTCCACCAATTATGTTAGCAACATGCATAATGTCAATCTTGTGTTCTTGCTCAAGTTCCGTGATTGCGAACGATACCAAGAAAAGACTTGAAAAAGCTCTTAAAGGTGAAGAAGCTAAAAAGTAATCTAAAAGAAATCATCTGTACGATAAAGTTTTACCGCATATGAACCAGTCTTACCAGTTACCGAGATTGATTCATTTCCGTATAATTCTTCACAACCAATATCTTCCATACAATCACGACCATTAAATGCTACGGGGACTGGATACAAATTTTCGCCACCAGTTGTTGTATAATAGTGATACCTATCGCGACGCCCCGTTACCTCTTTCCCATACAGAGGGAGTGTCTCCTGTCCAGCTCCTGTCAATATACCCATTTGCTGCATGTGACCAGGTTTATATTGCTTAATGGGTGGTCCTCTAAACTCTGGTTCTCGGCGACGATCACGTCTCATAATTGGACGTTGTGGTGGCGCGGGTATCTCGACTGGAATTTTAACAATTCTTGGATTCTGATACATATACCCCAAAAGGAGTGTGAGTAAAACAAGTGCAGACCACATGAGTTGTGTCTTTGTCTTGGTCTTCATTTATATTAGTTAAGGAATATTTTTTACATAAAGATATGAAGATTCTAGCCATAGATATTGGTTATCATAATATGGGACTTGTTCTCGCGGAATGTGGAAAAGGACCAAAAGTTGAAGTTGAATTTATGAAGAAAGTGAGTCTTGAAGATTATAAATACATTTACTCAAACGACTTTGTAGATCTCATCCCTTTATTTGTAGATGACCATAAATATATATTTGAAGCAGCTGATACTATACTTATAGAACGACAACCACCCGGGGGATTTACAAATATTGAGATACTTCTACATTACATGTTCAAAGATAAAGTTGTTCTTGTTTCACCTGTGAGCATGCATACACATTTTGGTATGAGACATTTAAACTATGAGGAACGAAAAGAAAGGACTATTTCTATTGCAAATAAATATTTAAATGAAGATATTCCATATGACAGAAAACATGATATTGCAGATGCATTATGTATGATCGTGTATCATCATTTTAGGATTTCTGTTCATTTTTTTGACCATTTTCGTTTTGAACAATCTCATCTCTAATAATTTCAAGAGAATTAGCTATATGTTCAAAGATATCAAAAATATTACCAGTACTACGTTTTTGTATACATTCCCTAACTTTTTTGATATTGTATTCGAACGACTTCTTTTCTTTTTCTTTGGTTTTCTCTTGATCTTTTTTTATTTTTTCCAATTCCACAATCTTAGTATTAATTTCCTGTCTGATTGTTTCGATTGCGTGGTCCATGCGATGAATCTGATCTTCATAATAATCGATCTGCTTCATCAAAATTTCTCGGCGGATTGGTGAGTTTGTTCGGTCAAGTTGACTACTAATTTTTTCTAATTTAGTCTCTAAGAGTTGAATATTTTCAACGTACTTTTGTTGATGAAATTCAAGAGCATGGTTCAATTCTGATATACGCTGTTCAATGTTCATTTTGTTCTATGCTATCATAGTTCCAAAACTTTATACCAAGCAATTCATCTTATTAATAAATATAGTGAACTTTATCCCCAACCCTTTGAAGACTCTCCTTTTCGTTCATCTGAACAACAAAATCTCCCTTCAAAGTTGTGAGATTTGCGTAAAACTTCTTAATGTGCTTCTTAGGCAAGGGGTTAATGTACATGTCATCAGTTATGTTTTTGAATATATTGAGCCAGAAGGAGAACTTAGACGCTTGCTCGTCCATGTCGATAACAGTGATGTGGTGTTTAATCACATATCCGTTACCGATAATGGAGTGTTCACTTGGATCAATATAGTTAAGCATGTTTATAATTAATGTAACTATATGTTATTACTTAGGTTACTAAGCATGCGTTCATGATAGTCTATGATCAATTTTAAAGCTTTTGATCTTAGACCACCCGTTAATTTGTCTTTTATATCGGTACCTTTATAAAAACTATACTCCTTTTTGAGCCTTTCTAATTCTTCTTCTCTCCATGATTTCATTTTTTACTTTGGAATTTTACCAGATGCCATCAATCTTAGGTCACTAATAAACGTATCGAAGCGACCAAGTCTGTACTGGACGAGAGCCCAAAGCGTGAAAAATACCGTTTTTGTGAGGTTATTTATGTCATTATCTTCCATCTTGTAGATTGGAGAAACCACTCTATGCATAAAAGTTTCTTCTTTATGCTGACCCGTTACTGCCATCTCCATTTGTGTAAGAGCGCATGTGTCATCATTGACTGACCAATGATAGAACAAAAATGGAATGAGTATGGAATAGAATTCGAGATTCCGAACATCATTTGTAAACGGAACTACGAGAATTGCTATCAAAAACACGAGATGAATCCAAAATATTATGTTCATCTATTATAACATGAGTGCAGAAATTTTTGACGAACAAATAATGAAGCAAAAAGAACTCGAGCATCGACGTGATAGTTGGAATGACCAACATGAAACCATTTTAAGACAGTGGGGCGAAGCCGCTGGATGTTACAGATACATGCACCACAGGGCATTCCTTATGTACAAGCGATTGAGTATGCGTTTTACTTTACCCGTCATTGTGCTATCAACTCTTACTGGTACAGCAAACTTTGCTCAAGAACAATTCCCAGAATCGGTTCGTGGTATGGTCCCATCTGTGATTGGTGGTTTGAATCTTATCGCTGGTTTGGTTGCTACGATCATGCAATTCCTTAAGATTAACGAATTGATGGAGAATCACAAGGCGGCAGCTCTGTCCTATGGTCTCCTATCCAGAAACATTCGTCTCACGATGGCTCTTGCGCGTGAAGAACGAAACTCCGATGGCTTAGATTTCGTAAACAATTGTAAGACTGAATACGATCGTCTCATTGAACAATCACCAGCTGTACCAACAACTATCCTGGTTGAATTTGAGAAGGAATATCCACTTGACAACATCTTCACAAAGCCAGAGATTCTTGATGTTCGAGCAATTCCAAAATTAAAATTGCCTGGTCTGACTAATTTAACAAAGGGTGTGAGTGTGATAGGCTCTATCACTAAGGGTGGTCCTCTTAGTAAAATTGGTGATTTGGTAAAGTCCAGAGAGGAGTATGAAGCGAAAACCAAGATCCTCGAAGAAATGCAATCCGAGTTGGATGAGGAAGAAGAACTTAAATCTGAGGTATCTGAAGAAGAGACAGACGTCGAGCAAGGTATACCAAAAGAATAAACATTCCAATATTAGTTAAAATAGAACAAACAACATATGGTAAAATTTTCCTTCTTAAAGGTTTTACGATACGTTCATGTAGTGCGCCATTATCAAGCACTAAATCTATGGCTTGATTAGTAAGATCATCAATGGACTCCTTCATTAAAATAATCAAACAAAAAAAAGAAGAGCCTCTTACAACGATTCATACACAACAGATAGATTTACTAAAGAAGTATATCCGTGAAGGTAAAAATGTATTTATTTGTGGTGCGTCAGGTGTTGGAAAAACTTATATACTAAATTCCGTTTTAAACAAAACTAATAGTATTGAAATAGAAAAGGAACACCTAAAAGGTAAATCACATTTCCTGTCTTTTATAAAGAATACCGCAAAACATACTTACATTGAAGATTATGATGTGGATTTTAAAGGTATAATTGAAAGTGTATCAGATGGTGAGCGTCTTACAAGAGGTTCTCTCGTGGTAACTTCTATAAATATGTGTATGTTTGCAAACTTTGAAACCATATTTATACCCAAACATAAACCAGAAAAACTTCTTTCGCTTGTAGATGATAGATCTAAGAGAGCTGAAAATGCCGCTATTAGATGTAACGGTAATATCCGTGACTTTTTTTCATATATTGAAGGTCACGACGAAAAAGACGAATTCAAAACACCCAAAGAATTTGTACATGATATATTGAGTGATCCATCACCAATTGGTATACCTGCGTCAATTCACGAACATGGACATATGTGGGATATATTTCAAGAAAACTATTTAGATTCTAAAGGTGTTAATGAAAATAAAATTGCACAAGCATTTTCCGAAGCCGATATTTATGATACAGCTATGTATTCAACTGGTGAATGGTGTCTCATGCCATTTTTTGTTGTTAATGCAATGTGCATACCAAAAATGTATATTGGAAAACCACTCATAAAAGATAAAATTAGACCCGGAAGTTGCTGGACAAAATATGGTAACTATAAAATGAGAAAACAAAAATATAATGAAATCATTCAAAGAACTGGTTTATATATCGAAGACCTATGTCTAATAAAAAAATATGCAGAAAATGGAATTATAGAACCACTATTGGAATATAATTTAACTCCACAAGACTTTGATGTCATGAATCATCTCGCAATTGCAACTAAGTTAAAACAGAGAGACGTGACGAGAGTAAAGAAAGCGTTAAAAAATGCCATCGAACAAAGAAGCTGAAAAGATGGCTGAAAGTATTCTTAATTCTCTCATGCCACTAAACAAAGGAAAGGTGATAGAAGAAGAAGAACCTGAAGTTACGAAGACTATTGGCAATGAAATCCACTTTTATGGAGAAATCACACCCGAAAATACCCTTGAGTTTGTGGAAAACTTTCGAAAGTTAGAAATCCACCTTCTCAAGCAAAAAGCTGATCTCATTGGATATGAACCAGAGATTCGTATTCATATCATGAGTGAGGGTGGTGATATGTTTTCGGGATTCACTCTCAAGAATGTTCTTGAAAAATCTCGGGTCAAGGTTGTGACTATTGCACAAGGTGCCTGTTGTTCCGCAGCTACTTTCATGTTTTTGGGTGGTTCAGAACGTCGCATGGGTGAGAATGCATACCTTTTGATTCACCAGTTGAGTACAGACTTTTGGGGCAAGTATCAGGATCTCAAGAATGAGATGAAGAGTTGTGACAAGTTTATGGCTTCCCTAAAGAAGATGTACATGTCAAAGACTGAGATTCCAGAAAAGAAGTTTAAGAAATTGATGAAGAAAGACCTCTTTTTGTCGGCATCAAAATGTCTAAAGTATAAGATTGCTCACGCGATTGACTAATAGTTACATAGCGTTTGTAAAGACCAAGTAAACATAATATAATAAAAGCTATCGCAAATGTATTTGCATTCATAGGTATACTCGTGCGCTCTGGTGGCTTAAGTCGCTCCATTCTACCATAATTTACAACTGGAAGTGAAGACATCTATTTAAAGTTGAGAAATTAAATAAAAGTATAATGGAACGCCTTATCCGCAAAGATAAAAATGGAAGACAACGATTTACAGATATACGTGTAGAAGATCTCGGTGATGGAACTGCAGACATCGTGAAGACTACCGGAATGGTTGGAAGTGATAAAGTTATTGAGTCTAGAACTAATGTCAAAACTGGTTATGAGAAAGCATTAGCTCGCGCTCAAACAATGTGGAATAATGAAAACACAAAGGGTACCCAAATACTTCCAATGTTGGCAAATAAATGGGAAGATAGAGAAAAGTATATTTCTGAACCATTTTATGTTCAACCCAAACTGGATGGTGTTCGTCTCCTTGTATCGAAAAATGGTTGCTTCTCACGTACCGGTAAGACTGTCAAGGGTGTAGAACATCTTGCCAAAGGATTGCGAGATGGTGAGTGGTTGGATGGAGAATGCTACACCCCGAATATGACTTTTGAAGATCTCACAAGTGCTTTCAAAATGGATCCCAAGAGTTTGGAATTTCACGGATTTGACTACTTTGATACTAATCGTCCCGATCTCCCCTTTGCTGAAAGACAAAAGATTCTGAAAGACAAGACACCCCTGGTCGTTGACACTTTCCTTGTTCCCAAAAAGTCTGAAATACCCAAGTATCATATACAATTCGTTGAACAGGGACATGAAGGAATAATGATTAGAGAATCTACAAGTACGTATGAAATTGGGAAGAGAAGTAACTATCTCCTCAAATTCAAGCAGTTCCAAACTGAGGAATATGAGATCGTAGGTGCTAACTGTGGTCATGGCAGAGATGCCGATGCAGTTGTTTGGGTATGTAAAACAACATCTGGTCAGGAGTTTACTGTAAAACCAGAGGGAACAATCAAGGAGAGAGAGAGGTGCTATAGTGAACGGGATCAATACATAGGTAAACAACTCACAGTTCGTTTCCAAAACCTCACGGCTCTTGGAGTACCCAGATTTCCGGTGGGTGTGGCGATTCGGGACTATGAATAATATCCGGGGAAAGTAAATGAACACTAAACTCGCGGTAGATGTAGATGAAGTCCTCGTCAACCTGCTTGTACCGATGGCTAAATGGAGGGGTGTCGCATTACCCAAACAACCCAAATACAAATACCTATACAGAGAAATTTTTAATTGCACAGAGGAACAATCTCAAGAAATTCTTCACAAGTTTTATCGCTCCAGGGAGTTTCTCAACCTCAAACCAATCCTCGGTGCTCAACCAGCTATGCAGAACTTCAGACAAACATTTGATAAAATGTACATAGTCACAGGACGCCAAGAAATGGTACGTGAAACAACTGAACTATGGATTGAGCGTTTTTTTCCGGGTGTTTTTGATGATGTCATTCTTACAAACAGTTTTACTGAGAATGAAATCAAAAAGGTTGACGTCTGTCGGGCTCTTGGTATCGGGTGTATCATTGATGATATTGGAAAAACGTGTGACGAATGTATTGAATCTGGGATGGATGCTATACACTTCATTGGCGAGGACGTGTATCCATGGTGTGAACCAAGTGAAATTAGTATGAGAGGTTGGGGAAATAATCAGAAGAATATCTATGAAGTATAATATGAACAAGCACGTATACGCGATCGTTCTATCAATAATTCTGGGACATGCGTATTATCAGATGATGGAGGCATCGCTCCCAACTGAATCCAATTGTAGCTATATGGCTGCACCAATGACGGATTATTTGGCGTTTCTTTGGGGGTTTATCCTCGTAGGATACGGGTTCAAATATGACAGCGCAGTGCTCACAGTTTTAGGGGCGTCTATTGTTGTCGAACATGTGTTTCAATATATGCGAAAAGTTTAAATTATTTTTACAATGTGGAAAACACATAGTAAAAATAACGAGAAATGGTTTCGATCCATTGTCCCCAGGGTTATGAGCCCTATACGCTTCCACTGCGCCATCTCGTTTGCACCTGGTGCGATTCGAACGCACGGTCTCCTCCTGTTTGATAGTCTTGAATAATGGATACTAAGGAGGCTCCTTAAACCACTTGGACACAGGTGCTATATTATTATACTGTAGTATATTTTTGACTATTTAACGCACACTCAAAAATCTGTAGTCATATCGGGACTTTTATAAAATATATTACTATAAGAATTTTTTAAACTTGTTGTACAATTATAAAGTTTT
>Ga0222716_10002692_pt1 | contig 14410 bp, 18 predicted proteins | sample C33_13DmetaG_FD_165044 | JGI IMG/M metagenome (GOLD analysis project Ga0222716, IMG submission 165044) | Estuarine water microbial communities from San Francisco Bay, California, United States - C33_13D | ecosystem: Environmental > Aquatic > Marine > Unclassified | place: USA: California... | reverse complement strand
ACACACTTACTCTTAGAGTTGAGTATGCAGAGTTCAATAAAATTGATACTCTACTGGATAATCTGAATGAAGATGATTGTCCTGATACTACCACATTCTTTGGATATTTTGTTCCCGAAACATATCTGTCAAGAGACTGTGAGATTAAAGATGGACAAATGCCTGAGTGGTATCAATGGCGTGTTGAGAACTGGGGAACTAAGTGGGATGCACATATCATTGACTATGAATGGCATGAGCTTGAAGATGCTTGGGAGTTAGAAATAACTTTTGATACTGCATGGGGACCACCTGATCAAGTGTATCATACATTCACTGTTCAAGGTAGAACTTTTAATGCTACTTGGCATGAGCCTGGTATAGGTTTTGTAGGTGAAACTATTGATTATAATGTTTCTGATTGGGAGTATATCCATTGGTCTGTTGATGATATAAACAAGTATATTCCTGATAATCTTGTAGAGCGTTATGCTCTTGCAGATATTGTTAGTTATATGGAAGCAGAGGAGGCGGTAGCTTAATGGCAAAAACTGATTATGGAATGGCTACCGGCAAATGTGTAGTTTGCACTATCAATCTCTGGGATTCAGCAGATAATAAACCTGTTATTTATCCTTGTGGTATTGACGATTGTCCTTATGAGAGTAAAGCTCAGAAAGACGCTCATCTAAAACTTGCTAGTCACTCACCTACAGGTTCTGGTCTGGGCCAGATTTTCTACTAATGAGTATACATAGGCATAAAGATTATGTTTTAGAACTCGGTGATAAAGGTAGAGTTGCTAATTCTAAAAAATTGCTTTTCGTCGGTAATCGACGAGAGGCAATTCGTCTGTTTGTGAGATGCTGCAATGATAAAGCTGTTACTTATAAATTTAAAGAGGTAATGAATATCCATAGGAGATATTAATATGGCACATAGTGTAGAGCAGTTATATGAAAAAGTAGCAGTACTAAATACTAAAGCTATAGAACTTCATAGAGAGCGTTATAAGACTCAAGGATTCTATGATAAGGTAAAATGTAACTTTCTTCTAGCTGATGTGAGAACATTGGCTAGAGAGATTGAAAGAGGATTAGTAGACCTTGATATAGAATTTTCTAAATCATCTATTGACTCTTAGTTTAAAAAGTTTATAATAAACATATGTTAAATTCGTATTGGGAGTATGCAGGTACTCGATACAAGAATAAATTTCGCGCTATTGATGCTGCGAATGGTAAATACAAAAGAATTACTTTTCATAATTTTGAAGATGTATCTTTTGATAATTACTCTTGGTCTATAGAACCTGCAACCTCCCTTAAACAACTTCAAAAAGAACGTGCCTTACAACTACGGGATACGTATGACTACATAAAACTATGGTTTAGTGGGGGTGCTGATAGCACCACTATGTTAAATACCTTTTTAGATAATAATATACACTTAGATGAAATAGGAGTATATAGATCCTCTACTGATGGGGATTTTGATAATAATTTAGGAGAATATGAAGTTAATACTTATACATTACCTTATCTAAAAAATATTCAACATCTAATACCTAAAACTAAAATTAATATTATAAAACATGGAAAAGAGTATTTTGATTCTGTGCTTGGAGATAAATGGTTCTACACTAAAAGTAGTTTATCACTAAGACATACCTATTTTCCTAAAATAAATGGTAAAAACTTTTGTAACTTATTAGGTTGTTTAGATCCTATAGTTATAACTAATAAAGGTAATTGGTATAGTGAAATATGGGATACCACTAGTATAGGAGAACTTGCTAGTTTTAGAAATATAGAATTATTTTTTACATCTTCAGATATGCCAGAACTTCATGCTAAACAGTGTCACGTAACTAAAAATCGTTTGATAGAATTAGATATGTTAGATAATAATTTAGATGCAGTTAAAAAAGTAATAAGACATGATATACGAGACTGTGCTATTGCTCCTGAGCCTTCCTTTTTCCATAAATCTATGGTTCCTAATAATAATTTATTGTTTACTTCTAAAGATAAATATCACTGGGCTAGATGCTCTAAAGAACAAAAAGAAAAAATTAAATACTTATACACTACTGCAACAATTAATGGTTACGTATTACCGAATTTAGTAACCAGTTATAGATCAAAAAAACTATATTTAGGTAAAGGATAATAATGTTTCCATATTTAGGCAAATTTAACTTAGACTGGAATAGAATTGAAAAATACTATAATTCAATTCCTTATGATGACTGGGACACTACTGTTAGTGCTGTAGACAATCATGCAACTAATCCTTTTAGGCCCGTAGAGGAACAGAAAAACTATCTGTGGTACAATAAACACAACTGTTTAGTTAAAAATATAAGAGTAACTGATCAAGATTTTTTTCCAGATAGTTGGTTCTATACTTTACAAGCAAAAAAAGAAGACTATTCTGCTAAAATATTTTGGACTAAACCAGGTAACTTTGAACCCCCACATAAAGATTTTTTTCCATCATTTTTAGGTGAGTATAGAGAAGATGGTACTAAATGGACTCAACAAGATATTGATAATAATGGTAAAAAGATTATTAGAGCTTGGATACCTTTAATGGATAGTAAGTTAGGACATCTACTATATACTCATGAGTATGCTCTATCTAGCTGGAAAAAAGGTGATGTATTTGAACTTGCTTCAGGACAGACACATGGTTTTGCTAATGGTGGTAGAGAAGATAGATTACTTATGGTATTTACTGCTTGGAGAGACCTATGATTAGGGCACTTAATTTAGATCGTAGATATAATGATACTAAAGAAGAGTATATTTCTTATCTTGATGATATAATGGCACGTCAAGTGCCTTGCAATGGTTACTATACTTCATTGGTTGAGGATAGTTTACAAAATATTACAGGTAGAAAACATGCTTTGCTTACTAATACTGGTAGCATTGCTTTACTTTTGTCTCTTTTTGTCAACAAAATAGGCAAAGGTGATGAAATAATTACTACTAATTATAGCTCTCCAGCTAGTCTTGCTTATATATTAGTTGCAGGAGCTACCCCTATTTTTTGTGATGTAGATCATACAGGTAATATGATCGTAGATAATTTAGAATCTTTACTAACAGATAATACAAAAGCAATAGTAGGCACTGGTTTATATGGAGATATGTATAATCATACAGTAATTAATTATTTTGCTAGAAAACATAATTTAGTTTATATAAATGATGCGTCACAAAGTATGTTTTCTAAATGGGCAGGTAAAGATAGTCTAGCTTGTGGCGATATAGTGGCTATGAGCCATGCTGAAAATAAACCTTTACCTGCTTTAGGTCAGGGAGGTTCAATTTTGACTGATGATACTGATACATATAATAAATTGGTATATCTTAGGAAGAACGGTAAACCTTATAGAAAAGCACCTTATAGTAGGTTTGGTGTTAACGGTGTGATTGATGATGATAAAGCTGCTTCAATACTTGTGAGCCTCAATAAATTTTCTGAATGGCAAAAAAGACGTAAAGATATATGCGGCTACTATGATTCAGAGTTTAATAGTAGAGGTGTATCATCTCGTAATCATAGTCCTGAATGGAATACTCACAAATATGTTATTTTGTTTCCTAATAAATGGGAAGCAGAGGAAGAAATTAAATTACTAGGAGTAGAAACAGAGACACAGTATGCTGATTGCTTAGGTCAAGATATGCCTGGAAGTATGCACATGGTTAACAGCAGTTTAACCATACCTTCTAATCCATATATGACAGATGCAGAAGTAGAAACCGTAGTGAAAGTAGTAGATAAAGTATGGAAAAAGCAGAATATTTAAAATTATTAAAACATAGTAAAGACTTTAGTAATAAACTAGCAGAGTATTTTAAAGACTTAAGATACCACATACCCAAAACAGTTTGTGATATAGATATTAATAGTGAAGACTGGATGGCCTTTACATATACTCATTTTACTTCAGCCCAACAAAAAATAGAAACACCACGATTACATTATGATGATCAATCTAACTGGTTAGCTGCTTGTAATCAAAAGTTGGGTCGTACTGAAGGAAATACTTTTGAACTAAATTATGGAATGAGAAATAATACTAATGAATTACTAGTTGATATGCTTGGAGATGCTAACATAAAAAAGATGGGACTAAAAAAAGAAGGTCTTCTTTTACGTTTAATAGTTAATCCTCCTGGTCATGGTATAGCATGGCATGAAGATGAATGTTCTAGCTACCGTAAAAAATTTACAGATGTTGTATCATTAGAAAAAATAAAAAGATACTGGTTTCCTGTTATAGATTGGGAAGATGGACATGTATTTCAAATAGGATCAGAAGTTCTTTGTAAATGGAAAGCTGGCACTGTATGGGATATACCTTTGGGAGTGCCTCATGGTAGTAGTAATTTTGGCTACACCATGAAATACACATGTAGTGTAACAGGAGTTATAGATGATTGATTACGCAGAAGTTGTTGCAAGTATTAAAACTTGTAAAGATTGGTTAAATGTATTTACTAGATCTGATATAGATGCTGTAGATCTAGGATATTATTTATCTAAATATGATTATGATGAGACTCCTTATGAGTATTTAGGTAATATTGATGTAGATAGTATTGATTATTCAAATGCTACTTTTTTAGGTAATAGTAGTGTACTTCCTTCTGAGCATAGCAGAGTATCACAATATGATTATTTTAGAGGATATGACAAACGTGCCCCTACAAAAGAAGCAGAAAAAATAATTAAAGAAACTCTAGGATTTACTTGGTATCATAGTACCTTTAATGTTCAACCACCTAATAATGTTACAAGATTACATTTTGATATTATTACAAGTTTTTTAGAATCTCAGGAAAAATTAGATGATGTACCTTTTGATATTGAAAGATTACAGCCTGTAGGAGATAGACCTATTAGACGTATATTTGTAGCTCTTTCAGATTGGCAAGATGGTTGGATGTTTCAAATAGGTAAAGATCAGTGGTCTGGGTGGAAAAAAGGTGATGTTATAAATTTTAATTGGAGACATGCTCCTCATTCTACTGCTAATGCTAGTTGGTCTACTAGATCTTTACTAAAAGTTACTGGGTATTCTTCTGTAATTGATAATATACTAGAAAATGGTACTACTTTATAATGAATATATATGATAATAAAAACAATAAACAAAATGAAAGTATCTTTACTTATAAAGGATACTTTCAAGATTCTTTAGATAAAAATGGTATTGATTTAAATAAACATTGGACTATGACACCAAAAATCTCTCTTGATATTGATCATACTCGTTTTGTGACTTATTTTAGAGATAAGGCAAAAGACTATCAAGTTAAAAATTATATGCCTAGACCTTTTTATCCTGCAGAAGATATGTTTCAAGCTACTTGTCTAATGCACTTAGGATACTCTAAAGAAAATTGTACTGAACGCACTATTGGTTTAAATCCTATAGATAATAAAACTTTAAAAAATATGATAGGAGTTACTAACTTTAAAACCATGGGATTAGATCCTGAAACATGTTTAGTGAAGATGTTAGAGTTCAATCCTGGTCACGGTATCCCTTTGCATAGAGATACTTTTAACGCCTTTAAAAGTAAATATAAAGAAGATAGGCGCATTACTAGGTATTTTGTAGCTATAAGTCCTTGGGATTGGGGACATATGTTACAAGTACACAATAATGTAATTGCTAATTGGGATGTAGGAGATGCCTATGAGATTCCCGAAGGAATTTATCATTTGAGTAGTAACTTTGGTATTGCTCCTAAATATACACTGACTGTGACAGGTTTCATAGATGCTTAATATTTAAAAAGATGATTATCACTATTGGTATTGTAATGGGTTTAGTTTCTGGTTTACTACCAGGAGTAGGAAATTTAACCCTAATGATGTTACTATTTCCTTTTTTAAATTATTTTGATCCTATAGATCTTTTAGTAATATATATTTCTATGGCTAGTATTTCTCAATATATTGGTAGTATTCCTGCTATATGTTTTGGTATACCAGGAGAGCCTAGTTCTTTACCTGCTGTTTCAGAATCAAAAAACTTAAAAAATTCTAACGAAGTAGCACAAGCAATATTTGGATCTGCTTTTGGTAGTTTTATAGGAGGTGTGCTTATACTTTGTGCTTGCCTATTACTTAGTGATTATATATATTTAATAAAGTACTTTTATTCTACTTATTTGATAAGTGCTTTATTAATAATAACTGCTATAGTATTATGTTTTACTGCTACTAACACTTTGATAATTAATTTTATAATGTTATTTATAGGTATAGGTTTAGGGTTAGTAGGATATAATAAGACTTTTAATATAGATATATTGTCATTTGACTCTATGTATTTATTTAGTGGGTTACCTCTTGAGGTGGTATTAGTTTCTTTATTTGCTATTCCTCAAGTTTTATCTGCGTTTTCTACTCGTGATTTAACCTTTCACATGATTGAATCTGTTAAATTATACACAGTGCGTCCTATAAATACTATAATAAGTACTATTATAGGATTCTTTGCAGGTTTAGTGCCTGGACTTACTACAGAGTTAAGTAGTTTAATGGCGTATTCATTAGCTACTCTTAGGAGATTCTCTCCTATTGATAAAATTATTGCTTCTGAGACTGCAAATAATGCAGGAGCTTTTTCTCAAACTCTACCACTTTTAATTTTTGGGATTCCACTAATAGGTAGTCAAGCATTATTGCTTACTCTACTTGAACAAAAAGGATTCTTTATAAATTTTATTGATTTTAGCACTTTAATGCCTACTCTCAGTATAAGCCTATTAATAGTAAATGCTTTTGGTTTATTTATTGCTTGGATAGGTGCTAAATACTTATTATATGTTTACGCTATTAATATTAAAACACTACTTAGTTTTATATTAGTATTACTATTTACAGCTATTTGTTATAGTGGCTATGCTAACTATACACTTACATACTATATAGTTGTTTTCGTCCTATTATTACCTTTTTCTATATACTTAAAAAGGTATAATACAATGCCGTTAGTTTACGGCTTTATAACCCATGATATTATCATTGATAATATTAACCGACTATTTTACTTACTTTAGGAGAACTACATGAAAAATTTACTACTATCTGCGACAATCTTGGCTGCATCTACTACAGGAACTTTGGCGACAGATTTAACTATTCTTAATGCCGGATCTAAAACTGGTAGTTTTGCAATGCAATCTACTGCATATGCCCAAGATTTGGGTAGTGCTTATAATGTGACTTTAGACATTCCTGGTGACTACTGTGTTGCAGTTAAAGGTATCTTACCTACTATTGACCATGCAGTTCTTATGCCTTGGGCTTCTGACTTTGAGTCTATTGGCAGAGATGGAGAAGGCTGTGCTGCTATGAACTTTGATTCTTCTGATGTAATCTTACATACATCAGAAGCTACTGAGATCTGCTCTATGTCTGGACAAGATATTACTACAGTATCTGGGCAAGTAGGACATACAGTGCCGTCATTTATCTTTGCTCGTTTGATTGATCGTATTAATGATGTGTATGGTACCGAACATACTAATGTTCCTTATGATGGTAGTGGAGCTACTCGCACTGCTTTGATTAACGGTGAAGTAGATTACGTGCTTACTTATCCAAAACATGCACGATATATTGAACAAAATGGTGGTCAGTGTTTATTTAGTATGGATGATGCTGAAAATGGTTTAGCACTTACTTCTGATACTGTTTGGTTAGCTTTCAATATGGATGATAATGAAACTGAACTACTTAGACAAAAAGTAAGAGATCTACATGCTGATTGTGATTCTGCTATTGCTACTTATTCCGATTGCGGTAAGAATCTACAAATTGATCTAACAGCGACAGATGAAGATATTATGCGGACATGGGAACAGTCTGTAAATGCTCAAAGAAAATAAGTATTGATAAATATAAATTATACTTTATACTAAAAGAAAATGAACTAAACTGGGCCAAGGCCCAGTTTACCTTAAAGGAGAAATAAATGCAAGAATATAACCCTAATGGTTACAACCCATCAACAGGTATCTATGCGTCACCTTTTATATTCCAAGGTGACTGGGAAGATGAATTGAACAATCTTAACTATACTCCTCGTAGTGTAGTAATCGACGCTGTTAAAGATTTTGATGCAGATAAAGGAATTGCTACTGCCTATTTGTATAATTCGTTTAAAAGTGCTAATGGACAAGAAGATTTTCATGATCAAATTAAAGACTTTTGGGATGAAGAAGTTCCTAGTGATTTTACATATACAGAGTCTTATTGGAAATCTCCAAAATTAAAAGCTATATGCGATTGGTTTCAATGTGAAAAATCTCGTATTAGAATTTTCCAACAACAACCTGGGCATCACTTGCCTATTCATACTGATTTTGATAATCAAAAAGGTACAGAAGAGGGCGAAACTGTTCGTATATTTGTTCAACTTAATGACATGCCTGGAGGTGCTTGGTTTAATTTTAAAACAGCAGACTCTCAAGTTCATATTAATTTGCAAAAAGGACAGTTCTTGATTTTTAACCCTGATCATACAGGTCATGGTACACAAAATCTTACTAATATTCCTCGTAATACTTTCATGATAGTAGCAAAACGTAATGAGTGGATTGATAGTTTAGTAGAACAACAAACTATGGAATTTATAAATATTGATAGTGTTGTAGATATTGCACAAGCTGCATAATATGAAAAAATATTATGTAGCACAAAGCTATGATCCCGCAGGACACAGTCCTACACAAGAACAAATTACTGCGGGATTAAAAAGTTTCCAACAATTTCCATCTACATTTTCATATAATACTGCTTGTTGGCAACCTCATCTAGAAAATGAACATCTTGTGAAGCGTATCTGGCAATGGCTTGAACATCACAGAGTTTCTCGTGTTAATTTTAAAAGTATGTCTTTAGCTACAAAACAAGTATGGTGGTTAATAGTTCCTGAAAGTTTAAAAACAGAAGGTGAATTAAATGAGTATGGAGCAGAACAAATACTTACAAGACAAGACTTAAAATTTAGAATAGAAAATCCTTCATCATTTTTTGATAATATAGACAGTAAGAATTTATTCCGTCATCCTGTCTTAAGAGATATACTACCTAGAACATATATGCAAGCACATGCTATGATGGACTACATGTATAAAGAAGGATTTTATCCTACTATGTTTAATCATGTTTCTACACAAGCACTTGAATTTAATGCTGAGTTTGGTAAATACTTCAACAACAATCCTGTGATTCCTTTAGTCTTTAGTACTTACTATAGTAACCCTAGATGTGTGAAAACTCATGCAAATAATAGAAAACATATATCAAGTGATAATGGTTCTATAATTAAACCTACACCTTACCCACCTAAACAAGGTAATAAACCTCCTTGTTATTGGTTTACAGACGGTGAATTAGGTGCAGAGCTTACTGCAGAAGAAAAAAATAAAGAATTACCTGACAGACAGAAATTTGACTTTCCCACAAACCCTAAAGTTGAATTTAAACTAGATCAGGAGTTATTTTAATTTAAATATAACTAGCAACTCTTAAAAATTTCATTTTGGTGTTGCTCTTTTCTAAAAAGTTTGTTATATTATTTATATTGAATAAGAAGACGGGGATCATCCTCTAGGCAAACAAGGGCTATTGTTTCGGCATCACCCCTAACATGCACCTAGTTAATGATGCAACGGAGTCACGGAATCGGACTCACCCAAGCACTTCTTATTCAGATTGTGGAAACAGTGACACAGCATAAAGCACTTTCGGAGCTGAACCGTTAACACCAGCCGACTTGATGACGCACGTTATGGTCTAGGTGGTCCTGTGAGGGGCAGGGGAGTCACCTTAAAACTCCCCACCTAATTACATAATGTACTCCTCTGGCAGCGTGTCGCCTACTGAGCAGCCGAGTTGAGTACATAGGCAAGGATTACTTATGATGGTATCCCAAGCTCTGTCGTGGAGTATATACGGGTATGGTTCGGTGGTAATCCCTTCAACAAGCGGGGCAGTGGGGCTATGTTGAACTTATACTGTAACAACTGGGATAATAATGGTCCTCTACCTAATGGTTGGGTAGAGGACTCTCTTTTTGGTATCGAAAGCCCAGAAGAGCATAAAACTACTATATTTACAAATACTTTTTTAGAATACTTGCTAGAATCTAATAATATTGCCTATCGGTATGTAAAAGATACTCCTCCAGGATTTATATACTTTCTTCAATGTTGGTTTAATTGGGAAGCAGGATTTAGGACTAATATACCCTTATCTATCGTATTAACTCCTGATATTGTAGAAGCTATAAATAATAGAGGTACCTTAGTCTTATATGAATCTGAAGGATCCGTTAATATATTTGGTAGATTAGTTACAGAAATACTAAAATCTGGAATAAATTTAAATAAAGTCGTAATGATTGGGTCAGCTAGTTACAAAGATCCTAGAATAGAGACACATTATATAAATCATTTAGAAGAATATTATTATAGTAAAATTATTAGGAATAGGGCCTCTTTTATACGAGGATTACGTTCTAAACCTATTAAAACTAACTATTTTACCTTTTTAACAGGTAGAAGTGATTCTATACATAAAGAGTATATGATAAAAAAAATATACCACTCTAAACATTTTAATAAATGTATATTTAGTTTAATTAGAGCAAATAGATATAGCTGCATAATGCCTAAAGAATTAGTAGAAAAAACTCCTATAAAAGCAACTCCTGTAGGAGCAGACTGGACTCCTGATCAAGGCACTCAGACTAGTAATTTAGTTATAGATCTTTTCAAAAGTACTTACTTTGGTTTAATTAATACTGCTAGTACTAGAGCTTTAAGAAAATTTACTTTAGAGTCACGAATACCTTTCGATATATATAACTGTTCTCTAGCTATGAGACCTTATATAATTAATAGTAACTTTGTAGGTGTTACAGATTTTTTGCATAGTATAGGGTATAAAACTTTTCATCCTTACATAGATGAATCATATGATAAAGAACCTGATATGCGTAAACGCTATGCTATGATACTAAAAGAGATAGATAGATTATGTTCTATGTCTTTTACTGACTTAGATAGATTACTAAATAAATTGCATCCAGTATTACTTCATAATGCTAAAAGAGTAGTGTCTACTGATAGACTTACTAAACCGATTACAGATTCTTTACTAACTAGAAGTAACTTTACACTTGCTTAACAATTATTTTTAAGTTATAAATAGTTATTGTTTCGGCGGGATAACCAATGTAAAAAAACCCCCAACAAAAAATGACGCAGAGAGAAAAACATATAACTTTATACTTGCTTACAGGTTATTTTTGTTCTATATTCATAATATAGAGAAAAGGGAAGGGAACGCCTTTGACTGTTCCTTTAAGTTTCAGAGCTAATGAGGTGAATTATGGCTGAAGCAACTACTACGAAGTCCGCAACTAATTATACTGCGGAGATGGTCGCTGAGATGATCGAAATGTATAATGAAGTTGGCAATGATGGTTTAGAAGACATTGCTACTGCTATGGGTAAAACTGTACGATCAGTCCGTAGTAAACTTGTTCGGGAGGGGAAGTATGTTGCTTCTCCAAAGTCTGCAACTAATAAGACTGAAGGTCCGTCCAAGAAAGAAATCCTGCGGGATATTGAGGGTCTTGGCTTTGATGTTACAGGATTTGAAGGCGCTACTAAAATGGCACTCGCTCGACTTAAAACTGTTGTAGCTCAGTAGGGTTCGTTCAGGGGAAATTGGTACACTGTGTAGAAGCAGCCTTGATCCCAGTTGAGTTATCTAGGGTGGGTATCATATGCCCACCCTTTTTTATTAGGAGAAATTATGAGTAATTTACCAGATGATGGCCCTTTTAAAGGGGCTACTGAAGCTACAACAGATGATGTAGTTAGGCAAGAGTTAGTTACCTATAAAAAACGTGATGGTTATCTTGTTAGACAAACTACTGTTAGAGTTTTTGATTCTGTAGACTATATTGATAATACCACAACAGCAGTTCTATTTAAACTTTAGGAGTAGTAATGAAACATATATTAGTATGCGGAGCAGGTGGGTTTATAGGCAGTCATCTGGTAACTCGTCTCAAAAATATACCATCTCGTGACAACTACGTTGTCGGTGTAGATATTAAAGAACCTGAATATATAAATGATTGTGATCAGTTTAGTATCTTAGATCTTACTAATCAACACGCTGTTGATGACTTTTTTATGCGTAATCATTTTGATGAAGTTTATCAACTAGCTGCTGATATGGGTGGAGCTGATTATATTTTTATAGGTGATAATGATTTAGATGTTATGACTCGCTCTATGCAAATCAATCTTAATGTGATAGATGCAGTTAGAACTTACAATATTCCTAAAATTTTCTATAGTTCTTCCGCTTGTGTTTATTCAGAAGATAAACAGATTGACCGTTTTAATATTGATTGCAGAGAGTCAGCTGCTTATCCTGCTAATCCAGATTCTAACTATGGTTGGGAGAAACTTTTCTCTGAAAGACTATATACGAATCTGCACAAACATACTAATACTGAAGTTCGTATTGCTAGATTTCATAATACTTATGGGCCAAGTAGTTCATATAATAATGGTAGAGAAAAAGCACCTGCTGCACTATGTAGAAAAGTAGCTGAGTGTGCTGATGGAGGATCTATTGATGTGTATGGATCAGGAGAACAGGTACGTTCATTTAACTACATATCAGATTGTTTAGATGCTATAGAAGATCTAATGCTTAGTGATTATTCTGCACCAATTAATATTGGTAGCGATTTTACTATATCTATCAATGATTTAACTAAAAAGATTATTGCAATCTCAGGTAAGTCTATAACTATAAATAATATTGATGTGCCACAGACCGGAGTTATAGCTCGTAATTCTCATAATGAACTATTTGATAGAGTGGTCGGGACTGCACGTAAGGTTGCATTACCTGATGGTCTTAAGAAACTTTACCTATGGGTAGATAGTAGAGTAAACATATAGGAGTATTTATGAAAATTTTAATAACAGGATCTTCAGGATTTATAGGGCAGCATTTATCTAAAAGATTAAAAGACCATGAGTTATATCATTTACAGAGTAATTTAACAGATCATAAAGCAATAACTGACGAAGTATTAGCTGTTAATCCAGATCAGATTATACACTTAGCTGCAAGAACAGAAGTAGAACAAAGTTTCTATGAACAGGTTACTTTTAGTGAAATTAACTATGTTGGAACAGTTAACTTAATAGAAGCTGCCAGTAAAATAAAAGACTTAAAGAATTTTGTTTTTGCTAGTACAATGGAAGTATATGGATGGCAACCTATAAGTGATGAAGTAAGTATTAATGGTATACCAAAAAAGTTTATCTCTTTTGATGAAAATACACAACCTAATCCTAATGCACCTTACGCTGTAGCAAAATATGCTTGTGAAAAATATTTAGAATATGCTAATCGTTGTTTAAATTTACCTTTCACTGCGCTTAGACAAACTAACTGTTATGGTAGAAAAGATAATGATTATTTTGTTACTGAACAGATTATTACTCAAATGTTAAAAGGCACAGAATGTAATCTAGGTTATGCAGAGCCTTATCGCAATTTTATATATGTTACTGATATGTTAGATGCGTGGGAAACTGTAATTAATAATCCTGACAAATGTAATAATGGTTCAATTTTTACAATTGGTCCTGATGATCCTATTAAGATTAAAGACTATGCATCATTAATAGCCCATAAGATTGGTTTTAAAGGCCTTATTAACTGGGATACTAAACTTTTCCGTGCAGGTGAAATATATTGGTTAAATAGTAATAATAATTTGATAACTAAAAAACTAGGTTGGTCCCCTCAAACTACGCTAGATGAAGGACTAGATCATACTATTGCTTTTTGGTCAGATAAACTTACTATAGCAACTGATTAAACTATTGCCTTGCTGAGTCCTCATTTTTTCTGATAATATAAGATATAGTAAAAAATGAGGACTCTATGACCACTGCTAGAAACATCATTAAGAAACGTATGAAAAAACATGGTAACACTCTGCTTGGTGTTGGCGTGTATTCTGCTGTTATCGACCAAGGTAGTAAACAAAACAAAGTTATTAAGATCGGTAATACACTTACTGATCCTTGGATAGATTTTTATCAAAATGCTGTTGTAAATAATAATAATCCTCATTTTCCTACTGTTCACTCGTTTCATCACGATGAAAGTAATGAATACTATGTAGCAGTGGTAGAGAAACTGCTACCTACACACCCTGATGGTGAAGCTACTATGGCAGGTATAAATCCTCTACAAGAAATACTTCGCACACACATCGGACAAGACTCTGACTATGAAACTTTCAAAGATGAAGTCTGGGCAAATGCAGATACATTCAATG
>Ga0222716_10002691_pt1 | contig 14412 bp, 16 predicted proteins | sample C33_13DmetaG_FD_165044 | JGI IMG/M metagenome (GOLD analysis project Ga0222716, IMG submission 165044) | Estuarine water microbial communities from San Francisco Bay, California, United States - C33_13D | ecosystem: Environmental > Aquatic > Marine > Unclassified | place: USA: California... | reverse complement strand
GAGACGTTTCGTATAGTCAGGACAATCCTAGGTTCTTGGATCTCAACCCCCACGGGTTGCCCTTCGACTCTGGGTCTTCTTGTGCACACCCTCGTGTTCATTCTCATCGTTTGGGGTATGATGAACATAAAGAAGGACGGTGGTTGCCCTTCTAAGAAGAAGGGGTGTGGATGTGGTGGTGCCAAGAAGGGGACCAAGGTTGTTGTCGAACCCCCAGTTCCTATGGAGGAGGCTCCCGATCCTCGCCCTGAATTTGGCGAACCTCAAATTAAGATGGTGGACAGTGGTCGTATTCTCGAGCCCATGCCCGTCGATTCCGATGGCACCTTATTCAAGTAAGACGAATGATCTATCCGTCGTCTGACTAATCCGTGAATATGGGATGTGTTTGATTTTTTCAATCATTTTTACAATATGTCGTTCTTCGATAACGCAACACGCTTCCGTATGTAATTTTCCTTCGTGTTCTACAATCAGTGGTCCATAGTTTCCGACGACTGATTGTAAAATGTCTAACATTCTGTATATTACTATTACTGAAGAAATCTTTAAAAGTCTTCATCAAAGCCAATCTCACCCGAATCATCATCCATTTTTCCATAGTCACCAACCCTCTTTTCGAAGAAGTTTGTCTTACCGTCGAGGCTAATATTTTCCATAAAGTCAAAGGGGTTCTTAGACCCCCAAATTGGGGGTTGTCCAATCTGCTTAAGAAGGCGGTCTGAAACGTATTCTATGTATTCAGCCATCTTCTCGGAGTTCATACCTATGAGGTTGCATGGGAGTGCGTCGATGATAAACCCCTTCTCAATCTCGACGGCTTCTTTTACAATAGAATGAATGGTTTCTGTCGAGGGTTTATTTCTCAAGAGTTTGAAGAGTTCGACAGCGAATTCCTGGTGGAGACCCTCGTCACGAGAGATCAGTTCATTGGAGAAACACAGGCCGGGCATAAGACCCCGCTTCTTAAGCCAAAAAATTGCACAGAATGAACCACTGAAGAATATACCTTCTACACAGGCGAAGGCGAAGAGACGTTCAGCGAAGGAACGGGACTTTGTATCAAACCACTTCATCGCCCACTGAGCCTTTTTCTCGATACAGGGAACAGTTTGAATAGCTTCAAAGAGTTGCTTTTTCTCAGTAGAGTCCTTAATATACTTATCTATGAGTTTTGAGTAGGTTTCACCATGAACCATTTCATTGTGACACTGGTATGCATAGAATGAGCGAGCCTCTGAGATTTGCACCTCATCGGCGAAGTTGTTGTTGATATTCTCGAAGACTATGCCATCGGATCCCGCAAAAAATGCCAGGATATACTTTATGAATTTCTGTTCGTTATCATTGAGGGTTTTCCAATCCTCGAGGTCCTTTGATAAATCCACCTCTTCAGCCGTCCAATTGCTCATTTGAGCCTTCTTATAGAGTTCCCAGAGTTCTGGGAACTTCAGGGGAAAGACAGTGAATCTGTTGAGGGTGGGAGCGAGAATTGGTTCGTATTCATCTTCTATGTAGTCTTGAAATTCAAAGTATGTTCCGATGCGACGTCCGTCAATAAATATTTGAGGGTAAGTTGTCACTGAGCCACCACACAATTTCCCGAGTTCCTCCTTGTCTACCATGACTTTCTCGTGGTCGAGACCCTCGGATTCGCACAAGGTCTTAGCGTGGTCGCAATACTGACAGCCTTCCTTTGAATAAATAGTAACTTTCATCTGTGATATTATCGCTGATAATTTTTTGCCGGAAAACTCTAAGCATGATCGTGCAAACCGAAATAAACCAAGATGATATAGTAAAAGTTTTAGTAAATGAAGAAGGAATTGAGGATGAAATGTATGGAGTTGTTGGAATGAATACCGGGTCGACCCTCGGCCTGAGATATCTCAATCCCACTGAACTTTTCTACAAGGGAGCGTGTGTGTATGAATTAAACGCAGATGACGAGCTTTCTCCTGCACCATATGAAAGTGTGATGGAACATTACCCAAGTGGGACAACTTTCACTGATCTTGAGATGAAAGCTTTGGGGACGAATCGCTTTGCCTTTTACACTGAAATTGATATTGAGGATAGTGACAGTGACCTTTATGACGAGGAGGAGACGGATTCTGAAATGGCCGATTTTGTCGTTTCTGACACTGAGATTGAAGGCCAGGCCATCCCCCTTCCACCTGATCATAAGTCCATCGACAAAGAATGGAATGAATGGGAGCCAACTACTTCGGGTGGTAAAAGTTTTAAGGAAACTGTAGATGCCATTGAAACTAGAATTAAACACCTAAGTGTATAATGCGTTTACTCAAATTTTTAAAAAGATTGCCACATTCAAAACAATGCTGGCAACTATATGGTCTGAAATAGACGCTCTATTACCAAAACAAATCGAAGAAAAGCCAGTGAATATTAACATATGCAGGGAATGTTCGGGAGTCAAAGTTATCAGTCCAGAAGGACTTCCTACCTGTTCAGAATGTGGACTTGTTGATTCTTATTTTGTGGATGACACTGCTGAATGGACTAGTGGTGTCACGGATGACGGCAAGGTTAATGATCCTTCTCGATGTGGTAACCCCAATGCAAATCCCGAACTCTTTTCCCAAAACTGGGGTAAAGGAACAATTATAGCTACAAAATACGGTTCGACCTATGAGAATAAGCGCATGGCGAAAATTAATTTTCACATGTCTATGAATCATAAAGATCGTTCCCTCTTTCATGCCTATCGTGATATCGACGAGGCGTGTCACACCTTACCCGATACAGTCTTGAAAGACGCTAAGATGTTATACAGAAAATTCAATGACGAAAAGCTCACCCGAGGTGCTGTGCGTTTAGGTATCAAAGCAAACTGTGTTCTCTACGCGTGCAGACTTGCAAAGATTCCTAGGACGACTAGGGAAATTGCGAATATGTTTGGAATTCAATCCAAGGACATTTCCCGGACAACCCAAATTTTTAAGGACAATATTTTAGGAGAGACGAAGAAAAATTATGTGACCAAGGCGTTCGATGTGATGCAGAGACTTCTCAACGCATTCGATATAACTCGTGAAGAGAGACTCAAATGTAATAAGATGTGTGGTGCTACAGATGATTGTGTAGACCTCATGAGCAAAACACCGAACAGTGTGGCTTCAGCGATTATCTACATTGTGATTGGTCACAAGGTTACGAAAGCTGAGATGTGTGAAAAATGTTCAGTCTCCGTCCCGACACTGAATAAGATTGATGCTATAATCAAAAAGCATTTAGAGAGTAAACCATAGATTTAGTATATGACGAAGTTATTCTTAGCCACTCCATGTTACGGAGGCTTGTGCTTGGAGAAATATATGAGTAGTATAATTAAACTTCAAGTTCTTTTAATAAGAGAAGGGATACAATTGTATCTTGATACTACCGAAAATGAGTCCCTCGTCCACCGTGCCCGTAACGTGTCTGTCGGTCGCTTCATGCAGAAGACGGATTGTGATTATTTTATGTTTATAGATGCTGATATTCACTTTGACCCCGCAGCTGTGGTGCGCCTAGTAAAGTCTGGGCACGATCTTTCAGTTGCATGCTACCCAAAGAAGGTTGTGATGTGGGACCAAGCTGCAAAAGCCGTTAAGAATGGTGATGACCGTGATATGTCCATGCTCTCCTCGAGTCTCGTGATTAACTTTGGGGCTCACCACAGACCTGTCCAAGATGGTTTCATTGAGATTCTAGATGGACCCACGGGTTTTATGGTCATCAAGCGCTCTGTGTTCAAAACCCTCGAGGATAAGTTCCCAGAATTGTGGTGCAAAAATGATCACCAAAATAGGGACTTTGATGACTATCACGCCTGCTTCGACTGTATGATTGATCCAGGAAATCGTAGGTATCTCAGTGAGGACTACGCCTTCTGTCGTCGTTGGCAACAGGCTGATGGAAAGATTTACGCAGATGTAAATACAACCCTCGGTCATGTTGGTAATTTACCCTTCTCTGGATGTCTAAATGAAAGGCTTAAGGCTTAGAGTGCATATGTGGGTATGAAGATTGTCACCCTTTTAGTCACTCGGTCGAAATCATGTGCCGTGAAGACACTTCACACGGTTCTAAGAATCAATATTAAGTGTATCCAGAAACAAGTCGATAATCAAATCGCTTATGTCGACGATGACCCCTTCCAAAAGGCGGAGATGATTCAAAATTTTATGAAGACCCATGACCGCATTATTTTCATTGACTTTGGTGTGAGCATGGATGATGAGACCATCACCAAGTGTTTCGAACCTCACGAACACGTGGGGTGCCTCGTATTCCCAGGTGTAAAGGAGGGTGTGGATTGGGACCTATTCAAGTCCAAGGTGAGAAGTGATTCCACCGAACCAATCGAACAAATGGGACTTCACTTCGACACTGAAGTTGGTATGAAGATTTCTAACGACATCTATAGGGTAAAATCCACAGAAGCGAAAGCTTGGGTGATGAACACTAAGAATGTCATGAAGAGTCTCAAGAAGTCTGGAGGTGGTGCTAAGGTGTATGCCAGGATGTTTGAAAAATTCTTAGAACAAGATGTTCGAATATATGCATATACAGCATCTAAGTTGACGATAACATATACACATGAATGTGTAAGTAACATCCTAAACGCAGCGGGTGTGAAAGTAAATTAAAGTTATCACGTGATCATAATACATGTCTACCCCACTTTACAAATATGTTGTGGATTTCATTCATTCGAAATGGGGTAGTAAAGACTATTTTCCCGGTCCACAACCTATATCCATCGAGTACAAACATTTCCCCATTTTGAAGGGTGCGGAATATGTCGTATGCGAAAAAACGGACGGTGAGAGACACATGATGGTCGCTCTCACCTTTGAAGGTAAACGGAAATGCGTCTTGGTGAATAGGGCATTCAATATGTTTGAGGTTCCCATTAACCTTAAGAAGGCTGCCTACGAGGGAACTATTCTTGATGGTGAGTTGTATGACGACACTCTCATGGTTTATGATGCAGTCTTGGTAAATGGTGAGTCTGTGTGGGATCTCAACCTCATGAGAAGACTCGAGGCTGCTAGGGGTCTCATGAAGTCTATCATCTATATGAAGAGTGACAAGTGGCGCCTAAAGTGCAAAACGTTTCATGAGATGAGGGACTTTAAAAAGTTTATGAATGAGTATTTACCCACAGTTGATCAAAAAATTGATGGTCTCGTGTTTACACCAGTGAACGAACCGATTCGCATTGGAACCCATGAAACTATGTTCAAATGGAAGCCTCAAGAGAAGAATACCGTTGACTTTTTGATGAAGCGAGAGAAATCTAGAGAAGTTCCGGGAGCCACAGATGGCCCAATGGCGTGGAGACTCTATGTGCAAGAGAAGGGAAAGTTGTTTTTTGAATCTGAAATTCCTCAAAGCAAGGCGGATGAATCTTGGTATGAGGATGGAGCTATCGTCGAATGTCAATATGTCACCTGGGAAGAACCCTTGTGGTGGAAACCTCTAAAGAGAAGAAGGGATAAGACCCATCCCAACAATCGACGGACTTTTTACAGGACTATAGTGAACATCAAGGAAAATATTAAGATGGAGGAGTTTTTAAATTGTAGACCATAAAATAGAAACCGGCTTCGTCGGGTAGTTCGTGTTCCTCAACACTTTCATCATTTAATAAAAACCACTTATTCTTACGCTTGACAAAACTTACATAGTGTCCATCATCTTGTATTCCAACGTGCACAGCGGTCGCAATGAGATTGTATTCATATTTGTCTATGAGTATATTTTCTATAATCTCAATGTGACTCTTCCTATCAAATGAAATCATGAGAACTTGGGGAAGTTTCGAAAATACCATACGTGTAGTTGCTACGTGGTGGGTCTTACCATCAGTATCTTCAAAGTCTGTGAGTGTGTTCCAATCCGTGCTCTTCTCCAACATCTTACCCATATCCTTACCCTCGGAGGTTATCAAGTGAACGCTAAAGTCCTCTTGACTCGATGACTTCCCACCCGGCCACACAGTCTCTTGTGTCTTCTTACCGTAAAACCAGTGTTTAATCTCCGGTCTCGACCTTTCGAGAATATCTATGATGCATAGAATCGCCTCTTGAACGTCGTTCTGCTCTTCAGATTTGAATCTTGGAAAAGTTTCACGAAAAAGTTTGAGCACTTTAGTGACGGCAATGTCACCCTTTCCCCTGGTCCAATATGTTCTGACGAGATCGCCATAAGCTTTAGTGAAATCACAATCACCCGTGTATGGGTGTCTAATGAAATAATTCGACAGTGCTGGAATGTTCAGCAGGCATTGAAGGGCTGTGTTGAAATAGCAAGTATTTCCGTGATTTCCTAGTCCCTTCATAAAAAATATGAACAAAAAACACTTAAGAGAATGACGCAAAATGTAAATGTTAAGAAAAAATGAACGTCCAAGCTATCGTCGATCGTGTTCTCCCCATTTTTGAAGCCCACAAAAATGAGGGTGACATAGAAGTTGAGATTCGCCTCGGAAAGCATAACGGCTCCCTCTTTGACACCAATGTAGGCAAGGATGTATGGAAACGAGTGCTCACAGGTCTCAAGAAGTATGAGGGTTGGGAGTCCACCAAGTCTTCGACCGTCGATGTCTACTACAACGACAATAATAACATTCGCATCACCACCGATGATGATACTGGCGAACAGTCTATGATTCAGAAGATCAGTGTCGCAAAGGAAGACTTTAGATGTGATCCCCTCGATGTTCGCTTCTGTGTTGCTCGTGAGATTCCCACTACTGGGGAGTATGAGATGGACAGAAAGAGGACCAAGACGAGGCACTCATTCGTGCGTAAGAACCTCAGTATCGACATGACCATCTCTTCAGGTGACAATGCTGATATGGACTCCGAAGAGGAGGCAAGTTACCAAATTGAACTTGAGATCATGAAGCCAGACACAGTCGACGATGTCTACAAGTTTTTCAACATTATCCACAAAGTTGCTGACCTCTCAAAACTAATTTCACCGTAATATATAAATGATATACCTCATAGTAGCTCTCATCGTTTTCTTCCTCATGTTTGATAAACAGAAAAAGTCTGACGAAGTTGAGGGCTCAAAATTTTTCTACATCAGTGATGGTGCGTCCAAGGACATGTACCTTAAGATGCACGCCGACAAACTGGGAAGTAATGCCCTTAAGAGGTTCGTCCAAATGGAAGATGAGTTTCTCCAATTCGAACAAAAATCGGTGTGCTCGGGTATACCACTCATAGTTCAGGCTAGTATAATTTCAAATAAAATAAAAGACGCATTTCCAAAATATGATTTTTCGTATCATACGTTCCATCTCAAACAGACAGCCGAACCCGGAAAGACCATCAACCGGAAAATTAAATGTCCGTAAATATTAAATGAAACCAGAACTTGGAAAACTCATATCACTTTCTCAGCGTTCTCTTCAGAATGTGGGTGCGTATATTTCCATCTCACTCGCACTTCTTGCATATTCTCGATTTTATCGTGGTAAGGGTAATGCTCTCTATAACATAGCTTTCATCATTATCAGTTCGGCTGTGCTTTTAATGTCCATACGATTATTACACCTCTTAATTCAACAATTGAATCTTTATAAGAATAAACTGGAACCGGAAGATTTGAAGGTTCTCGAAGAGTTTACATTTGTTCCAAGAAATCTTTTGTATCTTCTCTACATCATTTTAGGATTTACAATTTTTACTCTCCACAGGGAACTTAAACAATAGAGTGCATTGAAAATTAAGTTATGCGACATGTAGTTATAGAAAAACCCGATGGTTCGGTGGCGATAGCTTTTAATGAGGAAGTTCCTCCTGCACCTGCACCTGCACCTGCACCTGCACCCCCCGAAATGATACTAGAATATCATCCCGTCGCACGCGCTTTGGCGTATATATTTGTGCTTTCATCTGGTATAAATTTGGCTCTTTTTAGAAGAATAATAGATATTATCAATTTTGTGTTGATAGTATCTACAACGGGTGCTATACATACTGAATATCCAGCATCAATAGGAGTTGTAGTGTTTCATGGTACGTGTGCGGGGCTCATGATAGTGCCATTTAGTGTTCTTAGAATGTGGGAACAATCTATTTACCAATTCTCAGTCACTATAATGTGTCTCACCGCATTTAATACGTGTAGAACTATAGATGTCGCTATTTAGAATCTTAAACAGGTTCCAAAGGACCATCTTGTGTTGTGGACTTTTGACACATTCCCAGTTATCTACTATCGACATGATGAGTTTGTTATCATCAGACTCATCATTTTGACGAAAACTGAGACCCTCACTTCGAATGTAATCTGCGACTGTGTATATGATGGCATCGAGGAGTTCTTCCCTCGCCATATCTATCCACGAGTTTGTAGGTGTTCCCCAAGTTCGTGTATCATCGTCAACTCGAACCCCATGTTTATAACGTTTCAACCCTAGCTCGAGCCGCCCCAACAGTTCGTCGCGCGTTCCCATTTTTATTGATATTGGAAACAGCCTTTAACCATTTTTTCTTTAAGACTGCAAACTGTTTAGCAGTCATAATTTTATTCCTACGAAGGGCTTCATCCGCAGCTGTGCGTCTCCATCTATTTTTCATATTATTGGGCACCCCCGTAACGTTCACATTCTTCATGACAAAATTCCTCTCAAGGTTACGTTTCCTTTGCATTTTCCAGTTGCGCACCATATCTTTTTTAATCTTGTCGACGACCATCTTTTTGGGCACACCGAGCGCCTTGTTTCTATTATTAGAACCCACCTTCGATACGGCATTCTTAATGTTCCTAACATCTTGGTTGAGGTTAGGTTTGTATCGGTTCATCCACGGTTTACCGTATTGTTTTTCGAGGTCTTTACGAATAGAATTGTCATCTAAACCAACCCTCTTAACCCTCTGCTGTATTTTCTGATTTTGAACCTTCTCCTTTTTGACCTTTTGAATTTCCCTCTTTGTGGGTTTGGGTGGAGGGGGAGGTTTTGGCTTTGTGAGGTTGTTACGAACCTTTTCAATTTCTTTACAAATCTCTTTAATTGTGACCTTCTCAGGGAGTTTGATCTTAAGAATCTTTGCGACACGTAAAAGTTCATTTTTGTTCATTGTGGTGCACACTCTACTACCAACTTTGAATGTCTTTTCACCAGATCCACTAAGTTTCACATTCTTATTTTTGTTTGTGTTTCTAAAAGTTGCAATCTTCTGTCCAGTGGCTTTTCTAATCCTTTCACAAATTACAGACTTGGTTGCATTTTTAGTGCCATCACTCGTCTTCATCCTAAAGTTGACAACACCCATTTTTCGTGCCAAATCGATGAGTTCACTCCTACTCATACGTTCACACCTTTTACCATCAATTTTAAGTGCATTGATTTGGTTGTTGGTGAGAGCCTTGGGCTTTGCTTTGGGCTTTGCTTTGGGCTTTGCTTTGGGCTTCGCCTTGGGCTTCGCCTTGGGCTTGGACTTAACAATATCACCGTTGATAAAGAATTGTCGAAACATTTGAGAAATTGATTTATAAGCATTTTCGAGAATAGCTGGATTTTTAGCCCCCATAATCTGCACGGTGCCAGCTTTGCTAATGTTAAGTGTATATCCATTCATAGTAACATACATCATGGGTGTAAGCTCGGGTTCATATACAACACTACCATACTTCTTTAACTTTGATGCGATATTACCCATTTTAAGTGCACCATTTACACTGAACTGACCACTCAAGTTATTAAACTGAATGGGACCATAGAAGAATGGTTCTTTTGATGTGTAATTATTAACAACGTAGCGACGAACGAGTTCTGGTTGTGTTGACATGTGACTTATCAAAAATCCACCAGAAAATCGAATTTTACCATTTTTATATATATTTACGTTAATTCCAGTGCTCTCACCGTTCTCATTGTAAATCTTCATTTTGAATTCCACGGTGACTAGGGGTATACTCATACTACCCTTGAGACCAAGATTGCGTGTATGCCTTAGAGCGATCGCCTGTCTACCGTATCTACCTACCATTTCACTGGTTTCTATATAAAGACCATCAGCAATTCGCATTTTAGCGAGAGGTCTTTTAGTGATGATTTGTTTTAAGTCGACGACAAGATCTTTTTGTCCATATCCACTGTCAACAATGGCATTGAACATACCGGGTTTAAATGGGGATATTTCAAGAACATCGAATTCGGGTGTCATCTCAGCGAGTCCCCTCTCAAACGCAGCTTCATTAATTGGGCTAAGATCGTTATTGAATTCGCGTGTGTCTATGGGTTCTTTCAATGCATTGTTTACCAATTTATTAATATTAACGTCTGAAAATTCGTTTTCGAGTGGAGGGCGCCGAGGGAGAGGTCGCCGGGGTCTCTGGATTAATTCGGGTCGAAGAGGTTCACGAAAACCCGCAACCCTCATGCGATCCTCTCTCTGTCTTCTAAACATATCAGCTTCAAGTTCTTGAGCGAAGTTATTATTTGAGTTAGAGTCTGAGTTTTGCACATCGACGCCAGACTGCCTGACAAATTCTTTGACCGACTGGCTCATATTACTATTAGTAAGGATTTTTTTAGTGATTGTTACCCGGTCATAAGCTGCTCTTCAATGAGATCCAGACCAAAGATGACCGGCTGAAGTGGATACTGCCTTCCACGATAGGATACTGACTCGTTCCTAACCTCAATTTTATAGGAACTGAAGGGACCTGCGTAGAAGTCCTGATGGAACTTGTGTTGCCCCAGGTTATTGTTTCTACAATGCGTATTGAACGCAGAAACAAATAGACTTTGAGGCACATACTGATCCTTACCAAACTCCAGATTTGTAGACTCGAGGAAGTGGATGAGTGAGCTCGCTACCATCGCCACTTGCTTCTGGATAGTTTTGAAATATTCAGGAACTGCATTCCAAATGTCTCGGTCTCGGTATTTACCAGAATAATCGATGTAGGCTTTGACACATTTGAGAAGGATAATAGGTAATTCCCTCTCCAACTTCTCGTCGAGTTGGGGATCAGCGTTCAGAACCTGTCGGCTAAAGTTCCAAGGAAGAATACGACGTAGAACGGAACCCGAGTTATCCTTCCAGTTTGGAACCTCGTTACCACCTAGGACGCCTGGAGTCTTCCACTCAATCGAGAGAGCCTGCTTGTTCTTCACTGCAATCGATACATCCTCACCAGAAACAATAGACTGAAATTCTGCCTGCTCGAGGGCAAGATCACCTTTCACCTCTGGAGCGATGAACATGAACGAATCGTAAATGGAGGAGAGACCAAACTTCTTTTCGATATTGTTTGAGAGGGTCTTGACGTCCTCATTTTCATAGAACTTCTTGAATACCTTTGTAATTAGTGTAGACTTACCGGAACGGGCGATACCCTTGAAGAATGGGATAACTTGCCACGTGTCCAAATCACCAATGTCAAAGCAGAGTCGACCACCCATAACGTAGCACCAGTTGCACACCTCCTTCTCAAAGTTTTGATACTCAAGGATAGAATCGAACCAAGGTGTTGGGATATCTTTCCAGTCATCGATATGAGAAAAGTCGTCAAATTGCTTATCGAAATACTTACAGGCGATGATAGTTGGATCGAGGCATGCAAATTCCTTGCTCTCATAGGGATAAAAGCTGCACTTGTAGGAACCTGTATCAAGGTCCCATTCCTTACCTACAAAAACTCCATTCTTGAATGACCACACATGTCTACGCTTAATAATCACAGGAAACTGTGGATCTATACACTTTGTGATGTTATCAATGACTTCCCTGAAGATACTCCCTCTACTCGTGAAGTTCTTCCAATTGTTGAAATCATCGTCCTTTTGGGCCAGGGAATACACAAATTCATCGATACTCATCTTTGGAGACCAGGCCCGTGTCCTATAGCGCTCTACTGTTTGAATCTCTTCGCAGCAGTAACCCTTGTATCGGCGATACCCAGCTTTGTAGAGTTCATCAAGCACAAATATGAGACACTTTTGGAACGGTATTAAACTCTCGACATCGTCTTCGCACATAGTAGAGGGATCAGAAGTTGAACTAACTTGAGGAAGAGCGGTAGGATTCACTACACGTTCATAGGATGTGTAATGTCGTCGAATATTCTCGTATCCATCCCTAACCTGCTTTAAAATGTTGTGAATTCTATCTATGAGGGTAATTCCATCATCAGTTTCCTTCTTGTGAATTTTAAGATCTTTCACACGATTCTTGAGTTCAATCAAGAAGCGACGTTGCTTTTCACGGATACCTTTGATGGCCAGTATATCAATTTTGGAAGGCATCGGATTACCGTTTTCCCAGTGATCATTGTGGACATACTGTCTATATCCCAACTCACGAGCGTTCCTATAATCTTCTGTCCTGAGATCCCAAAATTTTTCGAAATCACTTACAAGCTTTTCGATTGGATCTTCATTCATCGACTGGATACTCTGCTTTTGTAGTTCGGCGAGTGCTTCATACTTATTAGGTTCCTTGTCGATGAAGTGAGTGTCCATAATTATATATTCTACAATTTTTCTCTCTAATTAATTTTTCAATTCACTCAAAATCTTTATCAGGATTTTGTTTTGCATTTGAAGTTGCTGGGAAATGCCGACTAGGGCACTACACACAGTGTCACCATCATCGGTGGCTAGGAGGGAAGTCATGAGACTGGGAAGATCAATACCCTCATCTTCGAACATAAGATCTTCATCGTCCTCCTCGGGCATATCATCCTCAGTTTCCTCAATCTCCTCCTCACTCACAATCTCACCCTCCTCAGTTTCACTCTCAATTTCCTCAGGCTGTGTGGACATTTATGATAGGTTGAGGAAATATCATATGCGAAATTTCGCACTTTACCCAAAATTATTTTCTCTGTGTACAGTACAACAACTCTCAAAATGGCCGGTGGTCTTATGCAACTCGTAGCGTACGGTGCCCAGGATGTCTACCTTACTGGTAACCCTGAGGTAACTTTCTTCCAGGCGAAATACAAGCGCCACACTAACTTCGCGATGGAGAACATCGAGCAGACCGTTAACGGCACTGCCGCCAACTCCGGCCGCGTCTCTGTCACCGTTGCCCGTAACGGTGATCTTGTCGGTGACATGTACATCGAGCTGAAGTCTGCCTCTTCCAACACTGCGACTTCTTCCGAGGTCGATGACTGCTGCTGGGTCGCCGAGCGTGCGATCTCCTCCGTTGAGTTATCAATTGGAGGACAAAGGGTCGACAAGCACTACCAGAAGTGGTGGCGCATGTATTCCGAGCTTTACCTTGACGAGTCCAAGAAGGCCACTTGGGGTAAGATGACCACTGGTGCTACCGGCAAGACTGTCTATTTACCCCTTATTTTCTTCTTTAACCGCAATCCTGGACTTTATTTGCCACTAATTGCTCTGCAGTACCACGAGGTACGCATTGATTTTGACCTTGCGTCCAACTTCAACACCTTCCTTAACACTGACACCTTCAAGGTGTGGGCCAACTACGTCTACCTTGACACCGAGGAGCGTCGTCGTTTTGCCCAGAAGGGTCACGAGTACCTCATTGAGCAGGTGCAGCACACTGGCACTGACACTGTGACTTCCTCCGGAACCAAGCAGGTCCGCCTCTCCTACAACCACCCCGTTAAGGAGCTTGTGTGGTGCTTCTCCAACGCCGCTACCAACAAGAACACCCTGTGGAACTTCTCCAACGTCTCCACCGATGCCGGTGTCGTTCTCGAGTCCTCCACCCTCGCCTCCGAGGCTAACTGCTTCGTCTCCCCCGCTCTCATGGGTTCCCCCCTCGTTGCCACTGGTCTCGCCGGTGGTTCTGCGGAGCTCACTGAGGATGCTGTCGGTCCCCTCAACACCTTCAAGCTCATCCTCAACGGTCAGGACCGTTTCAAGGAGCAGAAGGGTAAGTACTTCAACCAGGTCCAGAGCTACAACCATCACACCGGCTCCCCTATGCCCGGTATTTACTCCTACTCCTTCGCCCTTAAGCCCGAAGAGCACCAGCCTACCGGCACTTGCAACTTCTCCCGCATCGACAATGCGCAGGTCCAGGTTGTGCAGCACCCCGCCGGTGATGCCACCAACATGCACATGTTCGCTTGCAACTACAACGTCCTTCGTATCCAGTCGGGTATGGGTGGCCTCGCTTTCTCCAACTAATTTGTTGGTCTCTGCCTGTTAGTAAATAATTAAAAAAACAAAACTCAAATTTTAAGATGCCCAAATATCTTAAAATGTGATAAAGAATACTACCATTTCGATAGTAGTATCATGATAGTTGTCCCAAAGTATATGTACATTCTTGCACGACGTCGTACCTATCGACAACGGAAAAAGGTTGAGAAAAAACCATGTATGAAGAACCCAGATGCACTTTCATGTGCAACCCGTCATACAAGGTGCTTAGAGTGTCCGTATAATAA
>Ga0222716_10002690_pt1 | contig 14412 bp, 8 predicted proteins | sample C33_13DmetaG_FD_165044 | JGI IMG/M metagenome (GOLD analysis project Ga0222716, IMG submission 165044) | Estuarine water microbial communities from San Francisco Bay, California, United States - C33_13D | ecosystem: Environmental > Aquatic > Marine > Unclassified | place: USA: California... | reverse complement strand
ACCAATGGTCTGTGTGTCACGCCATGTATAACAAGCGTCTTCGGGTATATAAACAGGGTGGATTCAAAATGCCAAAGGTGAAAGAGGAGGAACCCGATGCATTTTCGCGAGGAGAGTGTCTGATAAATTTATAGTGTAAATATAGGATGCCTTGTAGCACAGATGATAGATCTAAAAGAAGGTACGATACACGTATTAACGCAATCGTGAACACACTTGAATCTGTGACATCAAATGGAAATTATACTACAAAAGGTGTAGACATAACTGGAAATATTAAAACTGGTGGATATTTCATTGGTGATGCATCATTTATGTCAAATATATCATATATAAACGAATTACAAAACTTAACATTAGAAGAAGTGACCGCAAATGGGAACGTGACTACAATAGGCGCCAAATTCGGTGGTGATTTAGGAGTGGGTGGATTCTTTATAGGAAGTGGTAGTGGTATATTTAATTTACCGTGGCAATTGAACCCTTCTCTTACAGTAAATTTACAAGATGTGACGAGTCAAGAAGCCACGACCAATCATAAAATAAATTTTACGAACGATGTCACATCCTTAGAAGCGTATGGAAACGTCATCGTTAGTGGAAATGTCACGTGTTCTAAACTCATTGGAAATGGTGAATTTCTCGATGGGGTAGCTAATGTATATGAATTATCACTCCTCGATTCGTCTGTTTCGAGTTTCGAAAACAAGACGATAATCACGAACACGAGTGGTCTCACAGACGTATCAAAGGGTGATATACTCACATCTACTGCAAATGGTGTGTTAGGTAAATTATCCATAGGTTCAAATGGTCAGATTCTAATAGCGGATACTATTCCAAAGTGGGACAACATCACCAATATATTTAACATTGAAGGAAGGACGACATCACTTGAAAACGAAACCATATTCGATAGTACCAAAAACCTAACATCTGTAACCACTGGTGATATACTATATGGTTATGGAACAGATGACCTAAGAAGACTCGCGAGAGAAACCACTGCAGATAATACACATCTCACGACGGATGATTACGGAACCGGCTACGGTCGTCTATTACGAATAGATGAACGGAGTGAAAATGTCATGTGGTTACATCCAACGCATGATTTAGATTATTCAGGTCTTTTATTTGGTGTAGATCCTGATGGATTTACATATATTATAGGTAATTCAGCTGCTATAATAAGTACTGGTACTACACCAATTGACTATTTACATTTTGAGTTGAGTATATCACCCGAATACGTGGGAATGTTAGATCAAATTTCAAACTCATATTTAAGAATACACGTCGGGAGTATTTCGAATTATTTTACAATAAAGTTCAATGACTTTATGTTTTATTCCGAACAAGGTATACGGTTTGCGGATACTTATAACCCATATTTACCTTTACCCCCAGCTCATGAAGCTAAGCAGCCCGCATATATAAACTATCATTGGTATCTCGCGGGTACCATGACAGCTGCACTGTATGGTGATGGTAGTAAATTAATATTAAATAATGGACCTACAATACCGTCTACTACAATATCTCAACCATCTGTTAATGCTTTTATGGGTAAAGGTGGTTACCTAACTGTGTATAGTGACATTAGACGCAAATCCAAAATACAAGCCATGTCTAAATCCCTTGATACATTGTCTAAGTTATTACCTAAAACGTACATCAAAGATGGAAAACGTGAATCTGGATTCATCGCACAAGAGATGTATTACGATGCACGTGAAATGCGACACATCGTGTGGCCGGATAGAGATGCGAATCCAAATGATCACGCACCCGAAGCAGATTATTCAGATTGGGGTAAACGTCACGCGTGTCTGAGATATTTACACTTCATTGCATATGTGGTGAGGTCTATACAAGAACTGCGAGAGCGCATAGAAAGACTCAAAAAATAATAGAACCTATTATTAGAATGCCCTGTTGTTCACAGGGCCGCTCGTATAGGAAATTATACGATGTTGTGGGTTCTTTACCTGAAACACTTCAAACTGTGACGGAAAGAGATAATACATCTACACAAAGCGTTGAGTTTCAAGGAGACGTAGAAACCCATGGATTTTTCATTGGGGATGGTTCTCAATTAGAAAATTTACCTGCAACACCCACTATAACACTTCAATCTGTCCTTGCGCAAGACAATGTATCAACTTTGGGTGCTGTATTCGGACAGAATATAGAAGTGACTGGATATTTCATAGGTGACGGGTCCCAATTACAGAATTTACCTACACCCACACTCCAACAAGTAACGTCTCAAGATGCCACAACAAACGATAAAGTAACATTTTCAAATCTGACAACATCCCTTGAAACGAGTGGAAATGTCGTCGTCAATGGAAATGTTACGGCACTCGAATTCTTTGGCGATGGGTCTGAACTCACTTCAATCGCAACACAGTCTGAACTAAATGATAATTCGTCACGCATAAACGCACTCGGACAAAAAGTTATCATCACGAACACGTCTGGAATCACTACAAATTTCACAAAAGGTGACATACTTTATGCATCTTCCGCGGCTACACTGTCCAAACTCGCGGTAGGTACGACCCAAGGGGATGTGCTCACGGTAAATGCTTCGGGTGTACCCGAGTGGAGTTCTGCACCATCTGTGGCACCACTTGATGCCCGAATATCGTCGCTTGAGAGTAACATTATGGTGACATCTACTAGTGGTATTACAGGTATTCAAACTGGTGATATATTGTATGCGTCTGGTACTAACACTCTCACGCGTTTACCGGCTGGAAATGCGGGCCAATTTCTGGCTATCAACAGCTCTGGTGTACCCGAGTGGGTAAATGGTCCGGGTTCATCGACGCAGTTCATCACAGAATCTTATGTGACAGACACAACCGCTCGACTGGGATTTCATAATACAAACCCACAACACACGATATCATTTGGAACCAGTTACTACGAAGAAGACTTTAATACTGGTATTTCTAATTTGGTGATACAAGGAAATGTATTTGCCGAATTTTACTACGGTGACGGGAGTAATCTCACAAACATTACCGTTTCCCAGACATCCGATGCGAGGGCAAAATCAAATACGGAGATCATCGTCAATTCACTGGATACACTATCTAAACTAAAACCAGTCGTGTATGAAAAGAATGGACTCACAGAATCTGGTTTCATAGCACAAGACATCTATTACGATGCTCCTGAATTGAGACATCTCGTACAACTCGGGGAGGATGCAAATCCAAATGAAACAAAGAACGAACCCAACTATGAAGATTGGGGTGAAGAACACGCAAAACTCGATTACGTAGGTCTCATTGCATACACGGTCGCGGCCATAAATGAACTACGAGAAATGGTCGAGGATCTCGAAAACACTTAAATTTTTTCTTTTTACCATTCACATTTTATGCGAATGGTAAAAGGAGTTTTCCTAAAGTTTACTTTTTAATAGAATCCATAGCGGCGAGCGTCAATACACCCGCAATAAAGAATAAGACCACATAGTTCGTCTCCGTGTCTTCCATTCGAGACCCGCGTTGGGGTTTCTGAGATGGAGCCGCACGCATCTGAGGAACGCGCACTGGCGCCTCTTCCTCGATGGGACAATACCCTATCATTTATACTCTAGGTTTACAAATTTATTTCGACGGACTTCTTCTTACGGCCACGTTTTCCCTTGGTGGTTCCTGAGACTCGAACTTCCTTGACATCGGATTCATCTTCACCATCATTGTCTTCTGGAGCCTCGACTATGTCGGAAATCGCGTCATCGTCATCATCATCCATCGTTGGGATAGGTTCTGGTGCCGTGGTAGACATCGGTGGTGCGGGTGGCATCATAATGTTACCCATCAAGCTCGAAATATCAATACCCGGTCCCTTCATTTCATACCTCTCACCCGAAGATTGGTCGGTATTTCGTGGTGTCGTGTTCTTCACGGCGTCGACCATGTTCTGAACCAAGCCTGGATTTTGCTTGAGAATATCATTCATATTGGGCATGACAGACTTAAACATACTATTTGTCAAGTGGAACATCATCGCAGACCCACCCAACATCATGACAAGTTTGATTTCTGGTGCAACGTGCATCTTTGTACGGTACTTGACATACAACTCCTCAAATACTTCATCATAGTCGTCGACATTTTCCATCACATTCTCAGACCAACCCTCGAGTTGGATTTCAAATGGATTGTATTTTTTGTTCAAGAACTCGAGACCAGTCACACACGCAATGAGCATACGTCTCGAAAACTTCACAGACTTGTCTACATCAATACTATATGTAATTCGCTTGACTTCTGTTCTCAAATCGTCTATGCTGGAATACACATTAAGACGTTTATTAACTGTAAAACCCTTCTTTTCGAGTCGACCAAGTTTGTTTACAAGGTCAGCCTTCTCTTCATCGATTGATTTGTATCCAGGCGACGGTCGTTCTTCCTCCTGCATCGCGTAATCGCCCTGCATATATGGCTGTTCATCTTCCTGTTCATATTCACCATAATCCATTGGATCCTCTTGATACTGTGGTGGTGCACTTTGCTTGTTTGGATTAGCAAATGCATCTATGTCCTCTTGTACTTCAGGTTGAGGTGGTGGTCTATACACAGTTGGTTTAGGGGCGCTCCTGATAGAACGTGGTCGTGGAACTTCTATTTCGATTTCATCCATCAAGGCCTGTTCATTATCATCAAGTTTCATGACATGACCCCGGCTTCGATCGAGTACTATTTCACCGTCCATTACTCTGTACTTTGAAACTAATCCAATTTCTTTAACGCACTTTATATAAAAATGTTGTATACATAATAAATGATGCTTAACGCCACCAACCGTACCACTCTCACAGCCATTGTTGTTGTGTTCTGCCTTTTGTCGGTCTTGGCGACCTTCGCAGGTGCTCGAGTCCGTAGTGACTACCAGCCCAGACCAATCAACTTGGAAGTGTCCCCCGTCGAAGAAGGTTCCATTTTTGATTTGAAGACTAGCATTGAATGCGTGCCAGGCTCCCCACAATCTGCGTACTACACGAAGTCTTTGACTCCAGGTGGTATCTGTGGTGACCAAGCGTTCGTACGAAAGAGTGCCGACGCGAAGATTATCGGTGGAATTGGGGGATCTTTAATCTAAGCTATTATAAATGACTTCAGTCACAACTCCAAGAACGTCTTTGCCAGATTTTGAATATGAGTATCACAACATCATTGTCGATACGATTGGACAAGATAGCAAAAACACGTTTACGGTGCATTTGACACAACCACTTGAAAATATAGTGCAAGTCCGTCTTTCCGCAGCTCGCGTAGATGCAGTTGGTTCAAATGTTTGTCATATTTCGGTTCAAGAGCTGAATACAAATTACGCTCAGCGAACATCTAATATTTTCGGTGGACAGGCGGATATGACTACATTGAATAACGCATTCGGTACAATGGTTCAGGGTGGAACAAATCCAATCGTTTTCAAAAATGAATACGATATCATGAGTCAATACGCGACTCCAATTCGTAAAATTGACCGATTATCGTGTACTCTTCGTGATGAACGCGGGGATACGATCACAAACGGTGCAGATAATTTTTTGATTTTTAAGTTTGTATGCAAAAACAGGAATATGCCCTTCATATAATCAGGGCGTTAGGTATGTACATTTTTTTACCTTTATGTATTATAAATGTCGGCGGGAGTCGTACAGTTAATCGCTGTAGGCGCACAAGATGAGCACATCATGGGAAGCCCTGAAATCTCATTCTTCTCTTCGACATTCAAACGGCATTCAAATTTTTCACAGTCCCTAGAGAAACAATTGATACAGGGAGTTGTGAAAAATAAAGCTATGTCATCGGTGAGATTTGAAAAGACCGGTGACCTTTTGGGATACGTGTATCTCGTCATGGATGATAACACCAAGGCTATTGATTCGCAAGACTGGACTGAAATCATAGACAAGGTTGAGTTGTATATAGGCGGACACCTCATAGATTCACAAGATTCGGTGTTTACCGAAAAAATCGCTATAGATACATTTTCTCAAAATGTTTCAAAGAGCTCTAACGGTCCTCACCCAGGTGTGAGCTCCAAATCTTACTTTTATCCACTTCGATTCTTCTTCTGTGAAGGTCCACAGTGTGCACTCCCACTCGTCGCATTACACTATCATAACGTAGAAATACGAATTCACTGGGGTTCTAACGTACCCGATTACAATTATGAAATTTATGCAAATTATTACTATCTTGATAACGAAGAACGCGGTAACATTGTATCGAAGAATCAAGAAATGTTAATAACACAGGTGCAAAAGAACATTCCATCCGGTGAATTCACACAGGAACTTATATTCAACCACCCAATCAAGTACATCGCTTCATCGGATACGACATCTGGTGGTGCACTTACATCCATATCAAACAGGGTGAAATTAAACATAAATGGCCTTGATATAGGTAATTATAAATGGGCGAGGCCACATTATATTGACGTCATGGGGTATTATCATACAAATTTTGTAACATCACCAGATTTCTTCATGTATTGTTTCTGTCTTTTGACGAGTTCATTACAACCCACAGGTACGCTTAACTTTAGCCGTTTAGATTCAGTAAAAATTATGAGTGAAAGTATGCGCATAACAGACCCAATATACGCGGTCAATTATAACATATTGAGAGTTGAAAATGGTATGGCAGGTTTGGTATACGCGAATTAAAATACAATCGTATATTAAATGGTAAAGAATTCCAGTGTGAACCAACCTACTGATATGGTAAGGCTTGGGAGACTCGCGGAGTATGCACAGCCTAAAAACTCAATCGTGTTTAACGCATCAGAGAGTGCGATTCGTGATATAACACACAGCGGATTATACATAAGTCCAATACGCAATGCAAACGCATCGAACTTACTTGCGTATGATTCGATCACGAAAGAAGTCGTAGACATAGGTGGTACAAAGTTAAAATTGAAAGATTTACAGGTGGAAAACCTAGATGTACTCCATTTGACTCACTTGAATGAACACCACGTGTACACACCAATCTTAGAAATAGGAGAAGGGTGTGATAAAACACAAAACATAGGCGTTGATCTACATGGAGCGAGAGTCATGCACATGAAAAAAGATGACATCGTGTCCATCAATAAAAATACAAAAATAAACGGAACACTCGAAGCAACTCAAATCATAGGAGATGGTGGGTTACTATCAAACATACAGTACGATTTACATGTAAATATAGGTGACACGGTTGATACATTAAACGTCACAGGCGAATTACATGCGGACGGGGGGTTACTGTCAAACATCAATCTCCAACAAATAAATGGTTTTGTGGGATGTTCACCACACTTTAATCAAGTACACACGCACACTGATATTCACACGGGGCGTTCCATATATGTCAATAACAGGATACATGCAAAGGGTAACATAAATTCCGAAGGCAAGATATACGCCACATCATTTTATGGGGATGGAACCACGTTGAGTGGTGTGACAAAGAATACCGAATTTAATCTAACAACTTTGCGTGTTCAAGATTTGGAAACACAAATGCCTCGCATCGGTGCACTAGAACTTGATGTTTCGGCTACAAAACATAAACTTGATGTGGAACTACGACGCATAGAGCCATTGGAGTATCAATCTAAGGCCTTCTCACAAAGAATTACGTACACAGAACAGTTTGAACCACGTATTCAGGGGCTTGAGTCACAACTGCCACGCGTTGGGCGATGTGAATCCAGAATATCAAAAATTGAAAGTGATATATGTAACTTACCGGAAATATCCGAAATCAAACAAGATATACGTAGCATACAGACACACATTCCAATCATTCACGATACAAAAAAATATGTTCCAATCATACTCTCAAATCAAGAACGCATCGCGGTAGTAGAAAAGGAAATACCCCGTTTAGATGAATTGCGTGACATAAAAACCACGCTTCTTAAATTCAGACATGTCGATAAACAGCTCACCAGATTAGACCCAATCGATGAAAGAGTCAAAGGGTGCGAAGGTTCATTACTCGCGACACGTGAAAATATAACCGATCTCCCAGAATTGAGACAGCGTGTGAAAACTCTCGAAGATGCACCACTCGAAGGGGATGGTTCGCGTATATCCAATATATCTTTATCGCACGTGATGTCGTGTTCTAATGAAACGGATAGTCCACTCATTGTTAACAATGACATACTTGCCACGAGCTTGACGACGCGTGGAACACCGAAAATCACATCAAGACTTGGTGAAGTGAAGTGTTTATCGATTGATACGCTTGCTGAAATAAATGGGTACAACAAATCGAACAATGGAACAACTGCTGGTAATACGGGTGGACTCGTATTTAAAACGCGTGGTGTCGACGGAAATATGAACGTGGGTATGACACTTGATGGACATGGTAAATTGGCGCTTGGTACACACAAGGGTCATACATCCGCACTCTTAACACTCCAATCTGTGACGAGTGGTTTACTTTTACCTAGATTGAATACAATGGACATCAAAAATCCCGAACCAGGGTTACTCGCATATGACATCGAGAAAGATGCTCTATATGTATACAAGAAGTCTGGGTGGACATGTGTATGTTAAAATAAAATGACCTCTAATATAAATGGTGAAAAACCTTAACACTATCGAAAAATCCGAAAGGATCAGGTTAGGTAGACATGTTCCCGACGAACAAGCTGTTAACACCATAATTATAAATGCATCGTCAAATGTAATACAAGCACCAGACCAAGGTTTATATATAGCACCCATACGCACGAACACATCATTTGTGTCAAATGTGTTATGTTATGACGTGTATACAAAGGAGGTCATAGACACGGGTGCTACAGCAGCTCCGCAAGATCTACAGGGAGTCGTCGAAACTGGGAATACCACAACCGGTACAGTTGAATTCAACAACCCAACGACGAGTCTAGTCACCACATCTAATGTGGGTATATCAAATCTGAACCCAACGCACACATTATCAGTTGGAGGAGATGCATATATTTCGGGTAATCTCACCGTTTTAGGTGAAACGACGATGATATCATCCGAAAATCTACGAGTGAAAGATGCCATCATAGAATTGGGGGAGAACAACACAAACGACGATTTTATGTTTGATTTGGGGCTCGTCATGACTCGACCAACTTCAAATGTAGCGACAGCCTACATAGAGTCGAGCAATCAATACGTGATTGGATACACACAGAACTCTGCGAGTGATAGATACATCACGGTCGATGCATCTAACGCAATTCAGATGCGCGTGTACGGGGATGTCACAGCGAATAGCTTTATAGGCGATGGGTCTTTTTTATCGAATGTGGTTCAAGACACGGATTTGGCAGCAAATGTGGTGATTTTAAGAGATGATATTCAGTCGAACGTGAATATTCTCAGAGATGAAATGGCTTCAAACACGATCACATTGCGAGGTGATTTAGAATCCAATCTAACCATCATTCGCGACGAAATGGCGGCAAATACACTCACATTGCGAGACGATTTGCAATCAAATGCGAACATACTCCGAGATGAGATGTCTGCAAATACAATCACGTTGCGCGGTGATTTACAATCCAATATACTCATCATTCGAGATGAAATGGCGGCAAACACACTCACACTGCGCGATGATTTACAATCGAATGCGGCCACACTCCGAGGTGAAATGGCGGCAAACACGGTGACATTACGGAGTGATTTACAATCGAATGCAACCATCCTTCGAAGCGAGATGGCGGCAAATACGATAACTATACGAGGTGAAATGGCTGCAAATACAGTGACATTACGGAGTGATTTACAATCGAATGCAACCATCCTTCGAAGTGAGATGGCGGCAAATACGATAACCATACGCGGTGAAATGGCTGCAAATACGATAACCATACGCGGCGAAATGGCTGCAAATACAGTGACATTACGAAGTGATTTACAGTCGAATGTAACCATACTTCGTGGTGAAATGGCGGCAAATACAATATCTATCCGGGAAGAGATGCAATCAAATTTGGCTCTTAAGGCAAACATCGAGAGCCCGGTGTTTACTGGAATCATCACCGGTGATGGTGGTGGTATATCCAATATATCACTTCAACACGTCACAGAATACGGGGATTCAACGGATAGAACCATTACTATGTCCAATGCTTTGGCACTCATCACATCCGGAAACGTTGGTGTAAATACACCCACACCTCAACGAATGCTTCACGTCGCGGGTGATATCCTCGCGGACGACGATATAATTGGTGTGGACTTCTACGGGGATGACGCTACGTTTACTGGTGGTCTCACAGTTTCCAAGGATACACTTATTTACGGAAACCTGGAAGTTCGGGGAAACACGACGTATCTTTCTACACAAAATTTATTGGTCGAAGATCCAATATTAGCACTCGGTGCGAATAATACGAGCTCTACATTGGACACCGGTCTCATTGTTTTAGTATATCAAGGTGATTCGAATGTAGCATTTGGATATCGCGGGGATGAAAAGGAATTTATAATAGGTCATACATTGAGTTCGCCCGAAGACAACCAACTCGTACCAGATACATCGAATTTGATTAATGTACACGTGTACGGTGACGTCACAGCAGATTCATTCATTGGTGATGGTGGTCTTTTGTCTAACATCGCGAGTAATCTTCAACAGATAGCACTCAATGGGAACGTGACCACCGAAACAATTTATTTAGAAAACGCGGTGACCGGTTTAGATGTATCGAATAATGTTCTCGTGGGTGGAAACGTGACTGCATTAAGTTTCGCTGGTGATGGTGGACTTTTGTCTAACATCGCGAGTAATCTTCACCAAATAGCGTTGAATGGAAACATTACGTCCGAAACCATTATTTTAGATGGGGATGTAATCGGTCTCAATGTGACTAATAATGTATTGGTCGGTGGAAACGTGGCTGCATCCAGTTTTATCGGTGATGGTGGTCTTTTGTCTAACATCGCGAGTAATCTACATCAAATAGCTTTGAATGGAAATATTACGTCAGAAACCATTATTTTAGATGGGGATGTAATCGGTCTCGATGTCACTAATAACGTATTGGTCGGTGGGAACGTGACTGCATCCAGTTTTATCGGTGATGGTGGTCTTTTGTCTAACATCGCATCTAATCTTCATCAAATTGCACTCAATGGCAACGTGACCACCGAGACTTTATACTTGAATAACCCCGTGACCGGACTTGAGGTATTATCTAATGTTCTCGTCAGTGGAAATGTGACCGCGGATGTATTCAGAGGTGATGGTGGACTTTTATCTAACATCGCGGCAACTTTACAAGAAGTGTCGGATAATGGAAATACAACGTCCAATACAATTCAATTTACAAACCCAACGATGGCATTCGCGACGGATCTCACATCGAATGTTGGTGTTAAACTCGATCAACTATCGAATGTTGTGATCACGAGCCCACAAGCCGACCACCTTCTCACGTATGACGGTTCAAACTGGGTCAACGATTTCAATTTACACAATTTCATTAAGGTACATAATAATACCGGAGATACACTATATAGAGGTAACGCCGTCTACATCGTAGATTCATTTAATAATAATGTCGCGAACGTGGCACTCGCAAAATCTGATTCGAGTTCAACCATGCCCGCCATCGGTCTCATCCACGAAGACGTAGCCCCCGGGGAAGAAGGTGTCGCTGTAGCGTATGGTAAGGTGAACGGCATTAATACACTTGGGTATACGGAAGGCCAAACGGTGTATGTGAGTAACACGAGTGCGGGTAATATTATGAATACGAAGCCATATGGTTTGGTCGATCAAATCCAAAACGTGGGTATCTGTATTAGGGCACACGAAAATAACGGTGTCGTGTTCGTGACGGGTGTCGGGCGTTCGAATGACATTCCAAACGCACCCATATCTTCATCTCCAAATTATGTATACGTGAATGAAACGAACAATGACATGAAAAAGATTGCACCCGAAAACTTGCTTACGAAATTACAAACCCTTGAACAAGTCGTGAATACCGGGAACACAGTATCCAATTCTATTGAAATTACCGGAAATCTCACCGTTTCTCAAAACGTATCAATAGGTGGTTTAAGCTCAAGTTATATACCATTCGTGGGTGCAGGTAATTACCTTGAAGACTCGTATATCCGTAAAGACAATGGTAACATTATTATTAGTGCGAACACTGAGATTACTGGAGATCTGCTCGTTACCGGTAACTCATATGTAATATCATCAAATAATGTAGTCATAGAAGATAGAATTCTAGGTATCGCCAATAACAACCCGAGTCACGATTTAGACACGGGTATCATCATGGAACATCCCGGACACAATATAGCTTTGATTCACCATGGTGATGAAGATAGGTTTTCAATGGGTTACACACAAAATACTGTAACCGATAACCACGTGTTACCCGACAGTAACATATTTCTGTTAGATATTTTGGGTAACGTCACCGTACAAAACAACTTGACCGTGGGGTCGGGTGGAAGTTATTTTGGGGACGGTACAACACTCACCGGAGTCGCACTTGAAACGGATTTAATAGACAACGTATCCAGAATTAGTGTTATAGAATCAGACCTCGCATCAAACGCATCGAGAGTGGGTGTTTTAGAATTAGACCTCGCATCAAACGCATCGAGAGTGGGTGTTTTGGAATCAGACCTCGCGTCGAATGCATCGAGAGTGGGTGTTTTAGAATCAGACCTCGCATCAAATGCATCGAGAGTGGGTGTTTTAGAATTAGACCTCGCATCAAATGCATCGAGAGTGGGTGTCGTAGAATCAGACCTCGCATCAAATGCATCAAGAATTGGTGTCGTAGAATCAGACCTCGCATCAAATGCATCAAGAATTGGTGTCGTAGAATCAGACCTCGCGTCGAATGCATCGAGAGTGAGCGTTTTAGAATCAGACCTCGCGTCGAATGCATTACGGATTGGTGTCGTAGAAACAGACCTTGCGTCGAATGCATCAAGGATTGGTGTCGTAGAAACAGACCTTGCGTCGAATGCATCAAGGATTGGTGTCGTAGAAACAGACCTCGCGTCGAATGCATCGAGAGTGAGTGTTTTAGAGACTGACGTAACCTCAAACGCATTAAGAGTTGGTGTTTTAGAGACCGACTTGGCATCGAATGCATCGAGAGTGGGTGTTTTAGAGACTGACTTGGCGTCGAATGCATCGAGAGTGAGTGTTTTAGAGACTGACGTAACCTCAAACGCATTAAGAGTTGGTGTTTTGGAGACTGACTTGGCGTCAAATGCGAGTAGAATCGGTGTATTAGAAGTACAAGACCTTGACGACATAGTAAACATAGGAAACGTTACATCGAACACGATTCAATTAACAAATATAGATGTGGGTCTCGTGGCGACGGGAAACATAGAAGCGAACTACTTTTTGGGTGATGGTTCACTACTCGAGAACGTCGCATCCAATTTAGAACGAATCGTTATCGGAGGGAACGTGACGAGCCAAACAATTCACATAGAAAACGTTGTGAGTCTCACGACGACTGGTAACGTGGGTATAGCTAACTCAAATCCCACGTGTGATCTAGCCATAGGTGCAAACGTGTGTTTCAACGATATCAGTTCAAACATTTTGACAATCGATGGTAACATCTTGGCGCATAGAATCACGCTCGATAGTATTCAAATTGCATCTGTATACGCCCTCGAATACGTGACACAAACCGGTAATACTACGTCAAACACGATTGAATTTACAAATGCGTCGACGGGTCTTGTCACGACCGCGAATGTTGGTGTGGCAAATGCGAATCCCATACACACACTCGATGTGGGTTCAAATTTGTGGGTCGATGACGTGGGGTCAAATGTGTTATATGTCAATGGGAACGTCCACGTGGCTGGAGCGCAGCTCACGACGGATGGTAAAGTTGGTATATCTAATACAAATCCACAACACGATTTAAGCATAGCGTCCAATTTGTATGTGGAAGACACGGGTTCAAACGTGCTCGTAGTGAACGGGAATGCATCCATAGGCACGACACTCACACTTGGAGCAATCGAAATTACATCTGCGTATACACTCGAAGAAGTCACCGGACAAGGTAACGTAACATCCAATGTCATACAATTTACAAATTCTAATGTCGGTATCATCTCATCGGGTGGTATCATCATCAATAAAGACGCATATGCGTGTAAGCATTACGCATACAGTAACGCGAGTGTACCCACCGATTTTTCAAACGTGTCTATGACATTTGCATCAAATGTGTTCCACGCGAAAATCACAGCACAATTAACACACGGAAATGAGGAAGTGAGTACGATGATTTTAGATGTCCAGGGTGGAACGAGAGACGGCACAACGTCGTCACTTAATATCGCGAGTGGTCCAGGTTCTGTATTTGGAAACA
>Ga0222716_10002688_pt1 | contig 14419 bp, 25 predicted proteins | sample C33_13DmetaG_FD_165044 | JGI IMG/M metagenome (GOLD analysis project Ga0222716, IMG submission 165044) | Estuarine water microbial communities from San Francisco Bay, California, United States - C33_13D | ecosystem: Environmental > Aquatic > Marine > Unclassified | place: USA: California... | reverse complement strand
ATAAAAAATAAGTTATGGCAAGTGAAATGACATCCTTTGTTACGGTTAAGAAAGCCAACAAAGTAGTTTATCAAAAACTAAAAGAAATCTTCACACCAAGTGAAGGTAGTTATGATGTTAATTCTATTGAGTTAATCAATCGTATCTATGGGAAGAACTTTTCCTATGATAACGAAAAAGAAAATTGGAACAAAGAAACTGATTTTCCTACCAACGAAGAATGGGACAAGATGATGGGCCCTAAGTGGGTTAATGGTGAAGAGTTCTATATGGATGAAGGTGCTGAAGAAGGAACATTTATTCTCAGAGCAGCATATTCAGTTCCACAACAATTACTCGAAGGATTAACAAAAGTTATAACCGATATCAAAGAAGATTGTTATTTGATTGGTGATTATGAACACGAAGATTATGACCCAGTCGGTGTATTCTTATACGCAAAAGATTGGGATGATATCGAAGATTTAGACCACCCATATGATTCAGAAGATTTGTGGGAAGATGATGAACTTCGTGACCAGATGTGGGAAGAAAATAATGAGTTAAAAAGTGATATTGAAAACGCTTATTTAGAATATTTAGAAGATAAGAAAAATAATCCACAAGATTACGAATGAGAAAATTAGTTTATAGGGTTACTGAACCAAACCAAAAACCTTATGGGTTAGAGTTTATTACAGATAGAACCCCCGAATGGACAGAACAACAATATACGAGACACAGACCTAATTGTGTAATGGAATTAATTAGTAATGAAACCACAAAAGAAAAAGAATCACTATCGAGAGAAGTTGGATTGGGATGATATGACCCATGGTGAAGCTTCACACCATATTGGTAAGAAGATGACCGAGAGAGTTCATAAATCTAAAAAAGATTATAAAAGAAAACCTAAAAATAATAGATGGGATTCCAATGAAGATGATTGGTATCCAGATTCGAGAATATAATGGATGTTCAAAAAATAAATGAGGTTTTTCTGCCAGAGGGAGTTCATGTAAAAAACGAAGTATTTGATGATGATGGAAATATTATATTAAATAATATTATGGTAGATGATACCCCATTAATCTGGTTATCACATAAAGATTTATTTTTATTTTTAAAGAAAATAACTAAACATTATTACGATAGAAAGTTTATATATAATGTTTTAGGTGAGGCTTATAATTTAATAAACAATTCAAAAAAAGCAGATGCTGCGAAAGTGTGGCCACACATAGCTCCAATAATTGATTTTTTTAAAAAGAATAATATTAAACATAAATTAATATTTAAAACAAATAATTTATCAATAAAATATGATAATATAAATCATATACCTACTGTTTTTTGGATTGGTAAATCAAAAATTACAGTTGATATCAATTCTAAAAAGTTTACAAAAAACTTTTTACTTCAAATACGAGGAAGAAATAAAAGTAGAGAAAATTTGTTTTATTGGTTAAAAGATAGCAATCTTTTAAATAAATTTGAATATAGTTTTGCATCAAGCGAACCAAATCATGTAGATTATAAATCTTTAGAAGATATTCCTATAAGAGATTCATTTGAATTAGAACAATCAAAAATAAAAGATTATCATAACTATACATTTTGTAATATAGTTATGGAAACATATTTTGAAGAAAATTATGTTTTCTTTACAGAAAAACTAGATAAAGCTCTTTTCGCAAAACAACCATTTATAATAGGAGGTTCTTGTAACTTTTTAGAAACAATGAAACGAATAGGATTCAAAACTTTTGATAAATGGTGGGATGAAAGATATGATAAAATAGAAAATTCAGATTTAAGAATGGAATCTATTAAAAAATTAATTTTAGATATATCTTCTTGGAGTATAGAAAAATGTACAGATGTATATAAAGAAATGTTACCAATCGTAGAGCACAATTATAATTTAGCAAATTATATAAAAAATAATCATCAATATAAAGATGGTGGATATTCTAATATGGATTATCTATTAAATAAAGTAAATGGATAAAATTATTATTAGTGGAGATTCGTATTCATACAATATGGGTACTGGAAGTTATTCAGAATATCTGAAAGACTATTATAAATTAGATGTAGTAAATTTATCTTGGCCTGGTCAATCTAATAAATCTATATTAAACTCAATTTATGAACAGATTCAAAATGGAGTAACCAATTCATTATTTATTTGTCAACTTACATATCTACATAGGTTAGGTATGTTTTGTAATATTAATGAAAAAAAATTAGAATTCCAACCATTTATGGTAAACGTTACTCCTGAAATTAAAAACTCTAAAGTAATTTTTGATGTTGATTATGAAAACAACCATCCTGCAAAACATGGAGGTATTCAGATAAAGGGAATACGAGATAAGAAAAATAGTGGATTGGATGATGTTACTTATAACACACTACGTCAATTTTACAAAACATATTTGAAGTATATGTTTAATGAAAAAAACGAGTTCAATCAATTAATGTTAGATGTTGATATTTTACAAAAAGTTATAAATTTTACAAATAATAAAATACTTTTTATATATTGGCAAGAACCCGTAATAAACAAAAAAGAGCTTGAGAGTAGAAATTTTTTTAATATAGATTCTGAGTATTCTATGTTAATATGGTCTACCTTAAACGATATGTTAGATGGTAAAACATCACACCTATCTAATCAAGGACATAAGGTGATATCAGAAGAAATAATTAAAAAAATAAATAATATATAATTATATACTCTTGGGGGATTAGCTCAGCTGGCTAGAGCGCTTGATTTGCATTCAAGAGGTCATCGGTTCGACTCCGATATTCTCCACTACATTAAAATAAATTAATGTAATTAAATTTAAATATGAAAAAAGTAATTTTATTATTTTTATTTGCGTTCATCGGAATGAGCGTAAGCTGTGAAAAGTCAGATTGGCTTTCACCTGAGGATGTTGACAACATTAAGAATCAATTGAACACTCAGATTACTGAGTTACAATTTGATAACGTAACGTTGACAACACAAGTAACAGAACTTACAACACAAGTTACGAATCTAACAACTGAGGTTGCTAGTTTAGAAACTTCTGTAACGTCTCTTACAGAATCAAACACTACGTTAACTGCTGAGAATGCAACAGTTCAAACATTAACTGATAACGTAGCTGATTTGAATGCACAAGTTGCAACTTTAACTTCTGAAAAGGATGTTTTAGATGCACAAGTAGCAACGTTAACTACTTCTAATACTACATTAACAACAAGTAACACTACGTTGACAGAACAAGTTACTACACTTACTACAAGTGTAACTTCTCTTCAAGCTCAAGTTACTACGTTACAAGCACAAGCTACTGCATTAGAAGATGAGATTTTAACGTTTAAGAACTTTAAATCTATTAGAGATAAAATAGATGTATTAGTTGCAGCAACGATTAGTGATACTAATTTAAACTCTGCAGTTGATTCAATCTCTATTGGTTTAACAACAACAAGTGTATCTTCTACTGTATTGAAGGGATTGATTAGTGCTGAAGCAGATTGGTTATTTGATAACGCAATCAAAAGTGGTACTGTATCAATGACAACTGCAGTTAGTAGTTTTTATGATACATCTACTGATACAAACGTAGTAAACTTTAGAACGTTAGTTGCAGAACTAACAACAGCATGGAATGCTGCTAAAGAACCTACATTACTTTTATGGTTTATCGAATTCATTAACGAATACGAGAACCTATAATACTGTCAGTCAAGCGTGAATAAAAGAGAATACATAATAATAGGATTTGTTTTAATGGCGGTGTTGGTAAGATTATTACCACATCCACCAAACTTTACACCAATTACGGCATTAGCTTTATTTGGTGCAACAACATTTAAAAACAAATACCTAGGATTATCCCTCCCACTAATAGCTATGATTCTATCAGATATCTATTTAGGTTTCTATGGAATTACACTATGGGTATATGGTTCTTTTTTATTAATAAGTTTATTGGGTAGATATTGGAGAAAAATAAAAGTTAGTAACGTTCTTGTATCATCTCTGATATTTTTCATAATCACCAACTTTGGAGTTTGGTTAGGTGGTTATCCAAAAACTTTGGAAGGGTTTCTGATGTGTTATACATTAGCACTACCCTTCCTAATAAACTCTATATTAGGTGATTTGTTTTTCAGTTACCTAATGAAATTTTCTTTTCAATCAGTTGAGAAGAAATTTCTGGCCCCTTCGTCTATCGGTTAGGACGTTAGGTTTTCATCCTAGAAAGAGGAGTTCGATTCTCCTAGGGGCTACTAAAAATTAAATTATGGTTACAACTATATTAGTAGTATTATTATCAATTTGTGTAATTCTTTTATCAAGAGAAATCTTAAAGTTAAAAGAAAGATTAAATACATTACATAATGAAACTAACAATCGAATTTCGGTAACTGACCAACAGTTACATTTGACAATCAATAACGAAACTAAGTTGTTACAATCTAATATTGATGAGGCTGAATCTGATTTAGTAGGTTTAATTAATCGAAGATTGGATGAGGAAATCAAAGATGTTAAAAAGTTAATTCCACCTACCAATGATGAGTTGATGGCCAGAATTAAAAAGATTGAAGAAGAATCTTATAGATTGAGAATGAGTATGTAATAGGAGAAATGGCAGAGTGGTCGAATGCGGCAGTCTTGAAAACTGTTGAGGGTCACACCTCCGGGGGTTCGAATCCCTCTTTCTCCGCTTAATTAATTAAAATGAATAGATATCCACATCAATGCGGACCAATAGAATATATCAATGGTGAAGCTTACCAAATTGTTGCAAGATATCCTATAACTTCGGTATTAGATGCACAAGGTATAAAGGAGTGGTTAGAATGTGATACTGTTTTTAAATCAAATAGACAAAATCTTTTCATTTTTTGTAACCTAATTGAAACAATAAATTACGAACCAATATAGTTATATATATGATACCAAGATGGACGGAATATTTTAGACAACTTGCACATACTGTGAAAATAAAATCGAAAGATGAAAACACACAGATTGGCGCAGTAATAGTTGGTAAAGACAAGGAGATTGTATCTACTGGTTATAACTCATTTCCACGAGGTATAAGCGATAACATAACAGAAAGACAGGAAAGACCTGAGAAGTACTTTTGGTTTGAACACGCTGAACGAAATGCAATCTACAATGCAGCAAGAATAGGAGTTTCAACCAAAGGAACAACCATGTATCTTAGTTGTGGTATTCCTTGTGCTGATTGTGCAAGAGGAATTATCAACGCTGGTATAGTTCGTATATTTTGTGAAAGAGCTGGTGGAGCAACTGGAATAAAATGGGCAGATTCAGCTGAAAGAAGTTGGCAAATGTTTGATGAGGCTGGAGTTAAAATTTGTTTTTACGATGATGAATTCCATGTTTAACATTTACTTCATATATTTATAAAAGTCATGACCAACGAAGAACACACCGAAGAACTTTTAATTAAATCTCATTCACTTGGAATTAAAGACCAAGTATGGGAACTTGCATCTAAATTTAAACAAGAAGATAGAACTTTAGATATGAATGGTTCTATACAAAAAGCCTTCTATACACTTACTCAAGATTACTAAGTAATCCATTTCCATATATTTATAGTATATGGCACTAACACTTTCACAACTCGTAAACGATTATGGTTCTTATAGTGGTAATACACTAAGAGGATTATATGGTGCATCAGCATCAGTACCCAATCGTGGTTTTGGTGATGTACGAGGTGTTCCATATGATAACATTACATTCATTATAAAAGTTAATGGAACTAAGTATGCATCATCCAAGTGGTTATCTGAACAACAAAATGGAAACCCATACTTATCATCTAATACAGTACCAAGAATAGATTCAGTAAATGTACCAACACCTCCACTAAATTATTTAGATACATCGGGTGAGGGTGAAAAGTATGCAGAAATTAAAGCAACATCTAAGTTAACCAATGATACTGCAATCTTAAATTATATTAACGAATTATTATCACCAAGTGATGAAGTTAAAGATGCCAAAGAATACGGAAGTTGGAGTGGTAACGTTAGACGAAAAGTAACAGTTCCAACAACAATTCAAGACCCTCTTGGAAATCCATATCAAATTGGTGTTGTTGGTAGTAAGTATGGTAATACTTATAATGCAGATATTGATTTAGGTGGTGTATATCCAGGATTAGAATTTGAAGAAACTGGATTTGATGGTAAAGTAAGTGGAGAGGCGGCACTTACGGCATCAACCTCAGTTAAAGATGAAAAGGTTCCTGAATCATCAGTAGATAGTGGAACTGATATTGGTGATATATTAGGAGATATAGTTATACCACCAATAGACCTTAGTGATTTTAAAATAGAACCATTTGATATTGATTTTAGAGATTTTGATTTAGGACTTGGTGATTTAAATTTAGATTTTGGATATGGTTTAGGCGGAGACGTTCCTGTAAATAATAATAATGTAAATCCATTCACCTCAGGAACATTTGGTAGATTTTAAATATGAGAAGAGCAAAATCATTTAGTACAGTAAACTGGAAAAAGTACTTGGATATAAACGAAAATCCAAGAGCTAAATCATTTCTTGAATCAAGGGGTGATACTGTATTAGAACAAATATCTTATCAAATATTTGATGCTAATCAAAATAAAAAAAATGAACTTATCTTATTAGTACATCCAAATGCAGGTGCGGTAATACGAATACAAAGAAAAGATTTTTATGAAGTTATGGATATATGTCTAAAGTGGTTTGAATACCGAGAAGATTATAATATTTGTAAAAGAATACAAACTCGTATAAATCTAATGAAAAATGGCAATAAATTAAAAGAAAAAACTAATAAACAACTAATATAATAGTAAAAAGAAAAAATAGATATATTTATATTAGAAAAAAACAAGGAAATATTTCATGAAAGGTACATTATACTCAGCCGATTTTATAAAAACTTCTGATGGTGATATTAAATTATTAGAACTAAATACAGATACTGCTTTTGTAGATTCTGCACTAAATAACTTTAATTACTCAGAATTTATTGAAATACTTAGTGGTTCACTTATAACAGAAGTTCATGTGATATATAAAGATTATCAAGAATCATTTATAAATCACTTATCAGAATCACTCAACGTTTCAGCTAGTTTTATTACAACATTTAATAAAACAGAAGAACATACTGCAACAATTTACCCAACAGATGTTACTGATTCTGATGAAAAATTTATTCTTAGATGTGCCTACAACGAATCAGCTATATTTGATAGTGAGTATTGTAAAACAAACACAAACTTGTATCAATTATTTTATGAAAATACAGGTTCAACCGATGTACCTGGTTTTTATTATTCTTCATCTGAAGATGATGTTGTAATAAACACAATTGAAGATAATATTAATTCCACATCCGTTCCAGATTTTGCAATAAAAAATAATGAAGTAACAGATGGTTCGAATTTAAACTTTTTTAAAGTAGGTAGAACTGACTTACCAGATAGTACTAGAATATCAAACTTCATTGTAGGAAACAAATCAGATAATACTATGATTACAAACTACTACGATACGAGTGGTGGTAGTAATACAATGAAATCTATTAGAGTTGCAAATATTTTACATGGAACTGATTTACATAACATTACATTATATGAATATCAAGTAGATTCTTTATTAGAAAAACCATCTGAAATAACATGGGATACTGCTTCATTAACAAACGCTATTGATAAAAAACACTATTTTGAATTTGCAACAAATTATTTTAAAATTGATTGGAGAAACTTAGAAGGTATTTATCAAAACGAATTATTAACAGAAGCTTCTGGTTCTAGTTTATTTGTAAAAGATGCAGTTATTGGTAATAACTATCAATCTCTTAAAGTTGCGGGTGCTCCAGATGAATCTGATACAATAGAAAGTTGGAAAGAATGGTTCGCTACGGGTAGTAATTTACCAGAGGGTACTGAAGTTACATCATCTCAACTAATATATAAAGAATCATCTTCTGTAACCTTCAATGTATTAACAGAACTAAACTTTAATGATAATACCGGTTCATTATTAGCAGGACCTGCATTACCTTTATTGGTTTATAATACCGAAGAAGATAAAATTTCTTATGAAGAAATAAGAAAATTAAAGCCAACTACACATCAATTATTTAATTCAACAGGATCTTTGGTAGATATAGATAGAAATGATTATGTAATATTAGAAAGTACTGATGAGTGGACGTATAAACTTGATTTTGAAAGTGATGATACTTTCTTAATTAATGAAGCAGGTGTTAAAATTGTATCACATAACCTTTATTATTGTTTCGCTGAAAATACTAAAATTATGATGTCTGATGGTTCTACTAAAAATATTCAAGATATAAAAGTTGGTGATTTAGTTAGTTCTTATGATACAATTACTAACGAATTTATAGAAGAAGCTGAAGTAACCGAAGTAAGCACATCTACTCTTGGTGATTATGAATCTGCTTGTAAGGATTTAGGATATGATGAATGTGGATTATTCTCAATAAATCGTAGTGATATTAAATTTGCACCAACCCACCCATTTATGACAAAAAGAGGATGGGCAGCATTAACACCAGCTAAAGGACAAGAACCATTTTTAACTGAACAAAGTGATGTATTAATATTGGAAAGAGGTGATGAGATTTTACAAGATGATGGTACATATGTAGTATTAGATGAAATCGTATTTATACCAGCGGATAAAGATACAAAACTTTATAACTTTAGTGTTGAAGGTACAAAAACATATATAGCAAACGGATTTATAGTACATAATAAATAAAGGAAAAATAAAATGGCAGAAATTTATAAAAGAATATCAAATGTAGATGCAGATAACAGAACACAAACTGCAATAAGTAATGATGATAAAGCTACTATACAAAATATATTGGGTAGTTTTATTCAATATTTTAAAGCAAAACATTTATCATAAACAAATTAAAAAACCCACTCCATAAAAGTGGGTTTTTTAATATTTATAGTAGAACACTAAGTTTTACTAAATGAGTTTTAAAATATACTTTTCTCATCCCTTAGATGAAAAGACCCCAACAGAGGGTAGAAACTCGTTATCATATATTCGAATTACCAATAAGGAATATAAAGCCCACAAACATTTAATCAATCAAACTATAAACACATTTAATTCACAAATTAAATGGGAAGATATGTGGGATATATATGATGCTGAAATTCGATTAAATCAAAAACAAATACTTTACTTACTACTTGATTCATATAAACCAATAGGACATGTTTGGTATGAATCATATTATCTTTACAACGCATTTGTATCCGAAGAAAGGAAGGATGGTGATTCACTTTGGTTTATTCAAGAAACCATGTGGGATATGAAAGAAAAAAACAATTTAGAGTTTGTTAAACTTTATGTTGATAGTTGGAATGAGAGAGCAATTAAGTTTTGGAAAAAACTTAATTTTATACAAAACTAATAAACAAAAGCAATAATGCCAGAAAATATAGAAAAAACCCCACCGAAGGGAAAAATCAAATTTGATATAACACTTTCAGAAGAACAAAAAGATGCAAAAACAAACATCTTATACCACCCATATAATTTTATATTGGGTAAGGCTGGTAGTGGTAAAACACTCTTAGCGGTACAAGTTGCATTAGATATGTTTTTTACAAGACAGGTAAATAAAATTATTATAACAAGACCTACTGTATCAAACGAAGATAATGGATATCTACCAGGTTCACTTACCGAAAAGATGGAGCCTTGGTTAGTTCCAATTCGTTCTAATATGAGGAAGGTTTATAATAAACCTACTATTTTACAAAAGATGGAATCTCAAGAAAACATAGAATTGGTTTCTCTTTCACACTTTAGAGGAAGAACATTTGAGAACGCAGCAGTGATTGTAGATGAGTTTCAGAACTTAACTAAACAACAACTTGGAATGGTGTTGGGTAGATTGGGTAAAGGTTCTACAATGATGTTATGTGGAGACCCACAACAGATTGATTTGAAATTTAATAATGATTCAGCAATACACGAAGTACCTAAATTAAAACCATCTAAGTATGTATATTCTATAGCTTTAAAAGATAACCATAGACACGAGGCCCTTGATGAATTACTAAAATTACTTAATGAGTATTCATGAAAATTTTAATAATAGGTCTTGGTAGAACTGGAACAACTTCTCTACTAAACGCATTTAACGAATATGGGTATTATTGTATTTCAGAACCTTATGCCACCGGTCCTTTTGCAGATTCGAATGTACTATATCCATTAGCAGAAATGGATAATCATATTTCTGTTGTTGTCAAAACTACAACATATCAAAAACCAAAATTATGGGAAGGTGATTGGCATGATTTTATACTTGAATTTTCAAAATTGTTTGATAGAATAATTTTTTTAGATAGAGAAGATTTTGCTGCTCATTATAATAGTTATTTAAATTTGTGGTGGAAAATTTACAACAAGCAAGATGTATATCAAAAATGGAGGGATTCTGATATTCCCATATCATTTAAATATGGATTTGAAGCGGGTGGTGGTAACCATAGATTACATGATGAGAAACAAAACTTTAAACAACTTGTTGATAAATTAAATGGTGAAATTACCTGGTATGAGAATTTATACGGATTGGATAGAGAAGTTTCTAAAAAAGAAATTGAAAAATGGAACATACCGAATTTAGATGTAGATTTTTTTAATGATTTCTTAAATCCAAAGTATAAACTTTATCAAAATAAACCTAAAAATTCTTTATAAATTATTTGGAAATCTCATTTTTTTTTCGTATATTTACATAGTAAATAAGTTAAAACATTAAAATTATGATTAAAGCAATTAAATCCAAATTACTAACTTACCTTTTCAAAGATTGGGTAAAGAACGAAACCGACTTAGAAACTCTTGAAATATCCAAAAACTTTATTAGAAAAAGAGAGATAGAAATTAAAGGTCATGTACCAATAGTTGGTTTCAAATCTTACGAAAATATTCAATAAAAAATTAGGATATATCAAATAATTTTCGTATATTTACAAAGTAAATAAGAGATATGATGAATAAAAAGAAAATAGTTTACATCGATATGGATGGTGTAATTGTAAACTTTGGAGCTGCAATCCAAGATTGGTTTGATAAACACCCACACTTGGTAGATAGATACAAAGATTTTCCAGACCATATTCAAGGTTTGTTTAGAAACCCACCACCAATCGAAGGAGCTATTGATGCAATTAAGAAACTACACGAAAGCGGTAAGTATGATTTGTTCATCGCAACTTCAGCCCCTTGGGGTAACGCTGGTTCGGCTTCTGATAAAAGAATGTGGATTGAGGACCACTTTGGTAACTTGTTCCACAAAAAGATGTTTGTAACTCACAGAAAAGATTTACTTCTTGGTGATTATCTAATTGATGATAGAACTAAGAATGGTGCAGGTGAGTTTAGTGGAGAACTTCTTCAGTTCGGTACTAATTGGGAAAATGGTAAAAAAGGTCAATTCCCTAACTGGCAAAGTATTTTAGATTACCTTTTATGAAAAACGATAAATTAGGGTTTTTAGATTACCTCCTTTTAATTTTTTTATTGGGGCTAATGATTGTATCAACTTCATGTACCAAAGAAGATGATATACTATTAGAACCACAATTGGTAATGATACCAAACTTAGATAAAGATACTAATGGGTATTACCATTTAAAATTAAATCCAAACACAAACCAAACTATCCACAGAGTTGATGGTATGGTTACAAGTATATTTGAACCAACTAAAGTTTCTTTTAGTTCAAACTTGCATTGGGTATTTCAAGAAGAAGAAGTACCAACTTCTAACTTTTCATCTTGGGCAACACCAGATGACCCTTATATATCAAATGTAATCGCACCGATTTATAGTATGAGAACTGATACGTTATCATTGATTATTAGGGTTAATGAATGGGATATCATACAAACACTTAATATAGTTTTAGAATGATAGAAGATAATTGGCCTTTAACTCCCATAACTGAAGAAACCTTTGAAAGACAGGGGTGGGAAATGCGTGTTGAAAAAGAAGAAGATGAAAATGGAGAAATAGAAGAATACTATTATTGGACTCTTCCATTACCAAAAGATAATCCAGACCAAAAAGCATTGAACTTAGTTTCATCTTGTAATGATGATTATCAAGATTTAAAAATTAAAAAAGGTGAATACTACATTGAAATAGAAGATATGTTTGGATTGGGAATTTGCTCATCAGAAGAAGAACTCGAAATTTTATATAGAGCATTAACTAAAACAGAAATAGAAGAATAAATTTGGATATTAAAAATATTTTTTGTATCTTTGTAAAAATTAAAATTTAAACGTATGAGAAATTACACAGCAGAACAATTACAACAGAACTATGATAAATTCATAGAAGCACTAAAGAAAGTATTTAGTGGTGAGAGGTTAGAAAAACTTCTTCATATGTACTCACAAGATGAGTTAGGGCAAGAATTAGCATTAGCACCAGCGAGTGGTAAACTAAACTTCCACTCTGCTTATGTTGGTGGTTATATTGACCATGTTATGAATGTGGCAAGAAACGCACATAAGATTAAGAAGTTATTTGTAGAAGGAAATGGTATTGTAAACTTTACTGATGAAGAATTATTCTTCGCAGCCTTCCATCACGATTTGGGTAAATTGGGTGATACCAAAGAACCATATTACTTACCACAAACATCAGAATGGCATCAAAAGAATAAGTTAGAATTCTTTACTCACAATCCTAAGTTACAATACTTTGATGTAACCGATAGAGCTTTCTATCTCTTAAACAAGTATGGTATTCAATATTCACAAAAAGAACAATTGGGTATTATGATGGCTGATGGTTTATATAATGAGGCAACTAAGAAGTATTGGATTTCTTATAACGAAGATTTCCAACTTAAAACTGATTTACCTTACATTATCCATTGGGCAGATTGTATGGCTACAAGACAAGAGAACTCAGAGTACCGAAAAAAGTTTGGTAAAGAAGATAACGTTTCAGAAGATTTTATCTCCTTCCCATTCTAATACTGACAAATTGTCAGTATATACCCTTAAAAAAATGACAAAATGTCAGTATATAACCTTAAAAACTGAATTGGTATAGATTTGGTAATATAAAATATAAATGTTTAATTAAAAAAAGGAAAATTATGTACATTACAAACTTTGACAGATTATTTGATTCAGTATGGAACGAACCTCTTGTAAGAGATGCGGTTCTAAACGAAAGAAGAAAAACTTCTTTTGGTGCATTTGATGTAGATGTGTTAGAAGATGGAAAACAAAAAGTAACCATTAATACAATCGGTCATAACCCAAAAGATATTGCAGTTGATGTAACTGAAGAAGAAATTACAATCAAAGCAAAGAAGGGAGAGGATACATCTCGTTTCGTTAAAGATATCGATTTAACTTTAAGTGTTGGTAAAGATTACGATGGTACTAAAACTGAAGCTAAATTCGAAAACGGACTACTCACTCTCCTAATCGATAAGAAAAACGAAAGAAAAGCTAAGAGCTTAAAGATTTCTTATTAACCTAACTGAGTAAATGAAAGAGGGAAGTGAAAACTTCCCTTTTTTTATATCCTAATATTTATACTTATACACTTAAAATATATCATATATGAAAGATATCTATATAGATAGAGTTGCAAACAACATCGAATCTTGTATTACCAAGGTAAATGTGGTAAAAGGAATGGTTACAGGAGAAAGACCTGCTGACCCAAAACAGGCAGAATCTTATCTACAACAAATCGTTAAAGTTCTTGAAGAAATCAAGGATGTTGTGGAACGAGGATGATAAATGAAATTCAGAACATTATTATTAGGATTATCAGCATTATTCGTAGCATTTAATGCGGCTTTCTTTTCGGTAACAGGTTTATCGAAACTATTTGCTGGTGCCTCACTTTCGGTAATCTTAATGGCAAGTTCTTTAGAATTAGCTAAACTTATTACTGCTGGTTATCTTTACAACTATTGGGAAAAGATAAACAAAGCATTTAGAGTTTACTTATCCATAGGAGTTCTTATATTAGTTCTGATAACTTCATTGGGTATCTATGGATTCCTAACATCAGCATTCCAAGATACATTCAACGTATTCTCAGTAACAGAAAAACAAAAAGCATTTTTACAACAAAAAGAAAAGTTTTGGGGGGATGATGTAGCAAGATATGATGAAGAACTTAAAAGAATTTCTGATAACATTAGTACTCTTAGTAATGCGAGGAGTTCCTCAATCCAAGTACGAGACACCGCGGTGGCTGGGGGCGTTAGAACAACCATCTCCACTACTGAACTTCGATTATCACAACAACGTATTGCGGTTGAAGAAGAGAATAGAAAAAGTG
>Ga0222716_10002687_pt1 | contig 14419 bp, 9 predicted proteins | sample C33_13DmetaG_FD_165044 | JGI IMG/M metagenome (GOLD analysis project Ga0222716, IMG submission 165044) | Estuarine water microbial communities from San Francisco Bay, California, United States - C33_13D | ecosystem: Environmental > Aquatic > Marine > Unclassified | place: USA: California... | reverse complement strand
GGTGATTCCGTGCGGATGCTGGATGGTGTGCCCGACGACGACGCGCTCGACACCGGGAATCATCCGAAGCGTCTCCTCTAGTAAGTCGCAATCGCACTTATGCTCTTGCACGTGCGAATAATCTCGCGCCCAAACCACCGAGTCTCGCCCTTGGACGCTTAACGGCGGCGCACTTTTGATTTTACCCCGCTTGATCCACTGCGAGATCTCTTCGTTGAGCGTATCCAAGCCGTACTTGACGTGCTCCGGTAACACGCCGCCGTGCACAAACAAAGTGCTCCCGATCGCCACCACCACCGGCTGGTGCGCCAAAAACCTCAGCGCCAACGGCGCTCCCGGAGCGAGCGCGCGCCAGCGATCACCCTCGCCCTCTTTCACGAAACTCGGTAGAGTATCCGTCTTCGCCGCTTCGCCCGCGCGCGACTCGCACACGCCCGCCGCCAACCCGCAATTCGCTCGCAAAACCTTCCCAATGTCCTGTCTCGCCCGCCATCGCGCGAAATCAGCGTTACCCTCCGCTAACGAATATCTATACCTTCCGCTCACGTTCAGCGTCTCGTGATTTCCATTCATCACCACGAGTTCGCCCCCCGCCGCTCGCGCTTCGCCTCGCAACCGCTCCAAAAAATGCAATATCGCCACCTCGTCCTTCCCTCGATCGAGCTGATCGCCCACTTGCACGCACGTCGTCGTCCCTCCGACCCACTCGTCGCGCGCGTTCGTCAGTTTCGCCGCGCGAAACGCTTCGCGCGTCTTCGCCAGGTCTCCGTGCACGTCACCGATGGCGACCAATCGTTCGACGCTCGGGCGTCGATACGACGTCGACGTCGACGCGCGCGCCGCCGACGGCGCCGCGGACGAGCGTGACGATCGTTCGTCGACCTCGACGGGCGCGACGGCGGCGCCTTGGGCGTGCAAGGTGGCGACGAAGGTGTCCACGAATGGGCCCCAGACTGGTTTGAGTTCGGCGCACTCGGACGCGTCGAGCGGGCCGGCGCGGAGGTCGCGAAGCTTGGCCGCGGCGGCGCCCATCGAGTGCGCGCGCGGTGTGGGGGCGCGAGCTCGCGCGCGCGGTGCGGTGTGCGGGGGGAAGTGCGCGGATTACAACTCGGCGACGGTTGGTTTGAAGTCGCGACTACGCGTCGACGTCCTCGATGACGATGGACGCGAGTTCGTCCAATAGCGCGGCCTCACTCTCGCCCGCGGCGATGAGTTTGGCGAGCAAGTGCTCCTTGGACGCTTCCTCTTGCCCGAGACAAGCTAGAAGATCGTTGAGCTCGGCTTCGTCGGCGGCGCGAGCGTCGGCGACGGCGGCTTCGACGGCGTCGCGGAGGCGAGAATCGGCGTCCGCGAGCGCGGCGTCGACGGCGTCGCGAGTGCGTAACTCTGCTTCGGCCTCGGCGAGACGGCGCCCTTCCTCGCGGCCGGCTTCTCGCGCGATGTCTAAAGATGAGGTCTCGGGCGCGGCGCCGCCGCCGGATTCCAAAGACGCGTGGAGCTTTTCGCGCAAGCCATTGGCTTCGGTTTCGAGACGATACACCTCCGCTTCTAAACCATTATACGCCGTACTCAGTGATGTGAGGGCTTCCTGGCGTTCTTCGGCCACTTTTTTCACTTCCTCAAGCTCGGATTTTAGGGATGCGATCTCTTGGGCGCTCGCTCGCTTCGCCGCCTCGACGGCGGCGTGAAGAGCTTCAGCGGACGCGTGACGCGCGCCGTTCTTCGCCACTGCGGATGGATCATCGCTCGCATTTGCCGAAGTCGGTGCAACGCCCAAAATCTGCTCGGCGAGCACGGCGTTTCGCGAGCGCACCTCCGCTAATTCCGACTCACTCGCTCGAAGTGCCTCTTGTAAGCGCAGCGCATAAGAGACGTCATCTTCGTCCTCTCGTTTAACCACGCTCGACACCGTACGCTCGCCTCCAGCGCCCGAAGGTTTTGCATACATTGACATTATCGCCGACTTCACGCGCTCTTCTAACTCGTTGATAAACACCGTAATGTCGTGATCGTACAATCCTCCACCGGGCGAGACATCTTCCGCTCCTTCGCTCTGCGTTGCGAACTTCGCCGCATTCGCTCGCGTCAAAGGTTTTGGTAACGTGGGTGCTCTCGACGCGTCGGCGTACAGCGATGAGTTCGTCATTGCCTCCCACTTCATGAAGAAATTCTGCAATCCCACTCGCGCAGAGACGACGTCGAGCACGCTCCCAGAGTTTTCGAGCAAGCAGCATCCCAACACGACGCATGCGAGCGCGGCGACATGGGGCGATTCTGTGCTTCCACCAGTTCGTGCCAGATCGGCTATGGCGGGAAGATGCCCTGGGGACGACAAGAATGCTTCAACCGCCGCCTTGCACTCGTATAGCCACACGATCAAAAGCCGCAAGAGAACCGACTGCAGCTTTTCCACCTTTTCTTTATCCTCTTCCCGATCGTGCGTCACTGCGAGTTGGCGCACGCAACGAGGAAGCAACAGTTCAGACGCGTTCGAGCGTGAGCTCAGTGGTTCCAAGTTTACCCGTAGTGCTTTAAGTTTGCTTTGATCGTTTTTGTGCAGCATGTCGCGAAGAACACTCGCCGCTGCTATGCTGGCTTGGTCGAACGCCACACTGGATCCGCCCTTCGGCATGAGCGCTCGGGCAAGTAAACCGCCGAGCGACGACTCCTCGCTCCCGTCGTCAGCGCCTAGCCCCGTCGGTGCGAGCGTGGATACGAGCAGTAGCTGGCCATCGGGATTTCCGAGCATCGACGCGCCTAAGACTAATATTGCGGCGCCGCGCTCGGCTGGCGATTCGCTATGTAGCGCCGCTCGGCCGCACGACAACAGCGCTGGTTCAGTCACCGTGCCCGCACGATCAGCTGTGGCGCTAAACAACGCGGTCTGATTACCTTCATGATCGCGCACGAGCGCAGCCAATGCGCGCAAGGCTGCAACGCGCACACTGACGGCATTCACCGCCGAATCTCCCAATGCCGCTCGCACAAGAATTTCCACCGTTCCGTGCTTGGCTAATTCGCTTTGGTTCGCTCGGCAACCCTGCAAGCGTTGCTGCTGCATCATCACATCTAACTCGTTATCTCTGTTTAATTGCTTACGTTTCCCACTCTCTTCATCAGGGCTAACCAATAGATGCACCGTCTCGAGCGCGCACAACGTATTCGCGGCTTTTTGCGCCGAAATTCCTTGCATTCCGGCGTTACCAATCTCACGCTCCACCGCCGCCATGCCCGGAACGCTGCGCACGAACCCGCTCTCGCGAAACAATGTCTGATTGCTAGGATTATCTCTGAGCAAGTTATTGCACAACTCCAAACAGTCTTGCACGACCACGCCCCCGTCAACGCCACCCTCCTCTCGCATCACGGCGAACGCGCGCTCAAACGCGCCCTCAAACGCAACGATCTTTTGTAACTCCTCGTTTCCTCTCGTCAGCGACACGAGAAGTAATAGTATTTCATTACGAATCACTTCATTTTCCTTCATCGCATCCATCAGCGTCGGCACGGCGGTGGGATCCGCCAACACTCCCGCTCGCATCGCGTCGCCTCGCGTCTCGCTCGCCTCGCTCAGCGTCTGCGCCGCGTGCAGCTTTGAATAAAAATCCACCCCCCGAAGTTCACTCACCAACTGTTTCACGTTATTCACGTCTCCCGTGATCACTTCTCGCGCCCGTTCGCGTCCTTCGCTCGCTTCTCCGCTCGCCGCCGCTCGCATAGTCTCCAGCGTCGCGCGCACCAATCCGTCGTCATCGTTCGTATCTCGCAGCGTCTCGAACATCTTCACCAGCCCTCGTTCGGCGACGAACGACCGCGCGCGCTCATCCTTCTCGATCAACCGTCGCAGCGCCTCCGCGGCGGCGATGCGATCGGCGCCGAGGACGCCCTCGGTGAGTTCGTCCAACAACGGCTCGGCGCCCGCGCTCGAATCGTCCTCGGGCGCGCCGAAGACGATGTTCTTCGCCACGCTCGACGCGCCGTGCTTGAGCGACGACGCCACGGCGCCGAGGCGGTGCATGCGCGCCCGACCGCGCGCCGCGCAGTGCGGCGAAGCGGCGACGCGCGCGCGCGTCGGCGACGACGAAACTTGAGATCGCGACGCGCGCGCGATGTCGACGACGCGCGGCGCGACGCGCGCGGTGGGAAACGCGCGAGCGTTTCGAGCGCGCGCGCGCGGCGGCGGCGCGCGCGCGGGACCGGTCGGGACGCTCGAACGGCGACGCGCGTCGGCACCGGTGCGATCCCATCGCGTCGACGACGCGCGACGAGAGACGCGCGGAAACGCGATGACGCGCGCGTCGCGGACGACGATGACGCGCGGTGCGCGCGCGAGAGACGCGCGGGCGCGCGCGGACGCGCGGGACGAGACGTCGGCGTCGCGCGACGACGGCGACGACGGGGAACGGGATCGCGCGACGACGCGCGGCGGACCGCGGGAAGATTTGGAGGGCTTGTTTGGCGCGGATTACTCGGGCGATGGGCTGTCGACGCAAGGCGAGGCTGTCGTTAAAGGCGTGGCCGCGGTTCAGGATAAACCGAGCGGGATGACGCTGGATGTGGATTACTTGCAAGAGCTCATCGCGATTCAAGAGGACTGCCCGAAGGAAATCGGCTTCTTCGGGACGAGGAATATGGGTTTCATGCATCAGCAGTTGATTGAAATTTTGGCGTACGCGCTTTGTTTGACGGGGAATCACATATACACGAGTGGTGCCACCGGGACGAACGCGGCGGTGATCAGAGGGGCGATTCGCGCCGAGCAGCCTGAACTGCTCACAGTGGTTTTACCGCAAAGTCTGGCCAAGCAACCGCGAGAATCGAGGGAGCTGTTGGAGGGCGTGGCGCAAATCGTCGAAGCCCCGGAGAACGACGACATGCCTCTCGTCGAGGCGTCGAGGATATGCAACGACACGATCGTGAGCAAGGTGAAACAAATCATCGTCTTCGCTTTTCACGATTCCAGACTTTTGCTCGAAACATGCCGAAACGCAAAAAACATGCGAAAGCTCGTCACGTTATTCTATCTGGATTGATGCTGGCATGTATTTCTGTAATTATATCTGGTGCTATCAACTCATCCACTAACTCGTCTTCTAATTTCATTCTTCGCCGATCGTCACCAACTCGTGTTGAGGCGCGTCGCTCCGAAGTGGAGGCGCGTTCGCCGCCGCTTCCAAGTCGTCCCACACCGACGCATTCGCCGACAGGCTCGCGGTGTCTTGCTCGGCGCTTGAACGACCCGTAGGAACGAACGTACGCATTTTCACCGTCCTATCCGGTGTCTCTCCGTCACCGTGAAGCGTGTAGTCTTGATAAGTCGCCCCAAACTGATGCACCGTATCGTCAAAGACGTCGCGCACAGAGACAAAGTTGACGACGTTGGAGACAAAGCCACGCTTGGCGCCCGTGGGGTCGACGAAATCGGAGTATGGGAACGCGAACCACATCATAAACGAAACGATGAACATCTCGCAGCAAATAAGTACGTCCTGCACCGCGCGACCTTCTTCGGGGCTATCCAAACTTCCCGTGCGCACCGCCATGGCGGCGAAGAAGCTTTGCCAAAAGCTCAAAAAGATGACGCTCTTGACGATGATAAACTTGAGTAACGGATTGTACTTCGCCAGTGGGTCGTGCGCGCCCAAGTAAAACATCCACAGCGCGTACAAAGCGAGGGTGTATGAAATGTTGTACACGAAGAGGATGTATACGTACGCCTTCAAAAAGTTGATCTGTCCGTCGCCGAGCTTCCCTTCGGCTTGCAGCACGATTTCTATAACCGACAAAATCGGCTTGATGAACACAAACTGCAAGCATCCTTGTTTGCATCGCCGAATGTAGTTCCCATCTACCGCTAAATCACGATCAAAGATGCACGTCCCGCGCAACCAAGAACCGACTTTGATCTCCTTCCCCGCCATCGCGTTCACGATGGCGCCCGGTCCGCCGACGTACGCCAGACAAAGATTCAAAAAGTTATACACCACCCAGCTCTCGTAGCAATCTCGCACGACCTCGATGTAGAACCCCGCCTTATTATTTTCGATCACGAGCGAGATCCAGCTCAGCAACGAGAACACGGGCACGATGAGAATCACTCGATTTATGTGTCGCTGCACTCGCGGCATGGTGTAGTGCTTCACGTGCATGGCGACGAGCGCGACGGCGACGATCGCGCTCGTCCACGCCAAGAACCCCGTGACGTGGTGCGCGGTGCTATACCCCAGGTACCACTTCATCGCGCGCGTCCGTCGCGCGCGCGTCGCGTCTCGCGCGCGTCGTCAAAGTCGTTCTCGTTCGCACCACCTGGCGTCTTCCGCGTCCGCGTTTCACGCGCTCTCGCGCGCTCTCGCGCGCGCGCCTCGAGGTCTCGACGCGTCGACGCGTCGATGCGTCGACGCGTCGCTCGCTCGCGCGCGCTCGCGCGCGCCGACCGTCGGCGTCTCGCGCGCTCGACGCGCGTCGCGCGATGCGGATGAACCAAACGGCGTCCGCCGCACACCGCGACGCGCGCATGCGCGTCGACGCCGACGCGAACGCGGCGCCGCGCGACGCGAGCGCGGACGCGGACGCGCGCGGCGTCGCCGACGGCGCGCCGGACGCGCGCGACGCGCGAAACGACGCGACGCGCGAACGAGACGTCGACGGCGACGGCGACGGCGATGGCGATCGAGCGCGCGACGCGACCGGTGCCGCCGCCGCCGTGAACGCCGCGCGCGACGACGACGCGCCGACGGTGTCGAGCGTGCTCGACGCGCTCGTGAAGCATCACCTCGCCGAACGCGAAGGGAAGCGGACGTCGCGAATGCCGTCGCACGAATTCTGGGAGACGCAACCCGTGGGACAGTTCGGCGAGGACACGTCGCGCGGCGCGGCGCGCAGGGAAGGACCGATCGACGCGCCGAAACTCGCGAGCGAGACGAGCGCGAGCGGAGGCGCGCTGCCGCCCGGGTACGAGTGGTGCTCGTGCGATATGACGGACTCGAAGACGCAGGAGGAGGTGTACGAACTGTTGACGAACAACTACGTGGAGGACGACGACGCGATGTTTCGATTTCAATACTCGCAAGAGTTTTTGAAGTGGGCGCTGCGACCGCCGGAGTATCACGGTGATTGGCACGTCGGGGTGCGGTTGAAGGTGACGCAAACGCTCGTGGCGTTCATCACGGGCGTGCCGGCGAAACTCAGGGTGAAGGGGAAAGAAATCGACTTGGCGGAGATCAATTTCTTGTGCATTCATAAAAAGTTGCGCTCGAAGCGCATCGCGCCGACGCTCATCAAGGAGATCACGCGACGGGTCAACATGAGGGATGTGTGGCAAGCGGTGTACACCGCGGGAGTGGTGTTGCCGAAGCCGATATCGAAAGCGCGTTATTGGCATAGGAGTTTGGATATTAAAAAGCTCGTCGACATCGGATTCACGCGCCTGGGTCGCGACAACTCAATGTCGCGCGCGGTGCAGATGTTCAAGCTTGCCTCGAAGCCAAAATCGGAAGGGTTGCGTCACATGACCGAAGCCGACGTTCCACGCGTGACGGCGTTGTTGAGCAAATATTTGACTAGATTTGCCGTGGCGCCCATCATGAATGAGGCCGAAGTTCGGCACTGGTTGTTGCCGCGCGAGGAAGTCGTGTATTCTTACGTCGTCGAGGATGAGAAGACGAACAAGATCACCGACTTCGTCAGCTTTTACAACTTACCGTCGCAAATCATTCACAGCAAAACCAAACACAAGACTCTGAAGGCGGCGTACTCGTATTACAACGTCGCGACGTCCATGCCGCTCGTGAAGCTCATGGAAGACGCCCTCATTTTGGCGCGAAACAACGCATTCGACGTCTTCAACGCGCTCGATTTGATGGAAAACGAATCCTTCCTGAGCGCGCTCAAATTCGGCATCGGCGACGGCAATTTACACTACTACCTCTACAACTGGCGGATATTGGAAGATTTAGAACCTAGAGAGATCGCCCTCGTCCTCACGTGATTCCTCTCGCCGCCGCTTGCAATACCAAACAGCGACGCGACGCGACGCAATCCAACGCGCAGACGTCCGCGCCACAATCCGACCCGCGCGACCGCGGCGACCGCACCCTCGAGCCCGCGGCGCGATGTCGAGGTTCATGCGCGATCTCGCGACCGGCGGCGCGTCGTGCGAACCCAGCGACGGCGCCGGTCCGTCGAGCGCGGCGAATCCAATCGCGCGCGTCGCCGACGTCTTGCTCGGCGATCGAGGCACGCGCGCGCGCGAACAACAGATGCAGCGGGCGAGCGAACGAGGTGCGCGCGCGCGGACGCTCGACGCGACGCGCGAGACGACGCGCGAGACGACGTGACTGACGGGCGGAGTCGGCGAGCAGACCAACTCGCGCGCGGCGCGGCGAACGCGGCGAATGGGTTACACTTAGCGCGAGAGGGACTGTTGGACGGTGCGGAAGACGTGCGTGAAGGAGCGATGCGCGCGAGTGGTAGGTACGCGGCGGCGCCGGTGCAGATGGTGCCGGATGCGAGGTTGGACGCGCGCGGGGCGTCGGCGCTGGAGAAGTCGTTCGCGCGAAATAGGAGCGCGGTGATGGCGAGACATTTGCAGTCGCAGGGGGAGATGGAGGACGGCTTCGAACGCATGCGCATGGATGACGCTGAGATGAGCGCCCGAGCGCAGATGGCGCATAATGCGGCGATGCTTCGCGAAATGCAGCGCGGCGACCGCTGGGCGCGCGGATTTCAGCAACCATTTCACGCGCAGGCGTCGCCGAGTTCTTGGGCGGAGGAATTCGCGAATGTTGAGACTTCAAGACACGCTCAGTGGGCCAATGAGTTTCAAAGCCACCAGCCGCCGCCGCACGCGATGCATGCGCCACCGCGCGCCGATGCGTGGGCGCAAGAGTACAGATCGAATCAAGGGGCGCGCTGGGGTGAGGAGTTTGGCGCGGCGCAAAACAGGTGGGCGGACGAGTTTTCCCAACAACATGCGGGTGATGTGCAAGCACCGCTTACTGATGTCGCAGCACAAACTGCGAAACAGAGTAGTGAGCTTGCGGCGACGTTGAACGCCGATCCAAAGTTTGCGAATTCTAAATTCGCGCAACTCATGTCCAAGCTTGGTAGCGGGCAAGTCGTCGTGAGAGAGGACGGTTTGCAGGAGGTAAACGCGGCACCTCAAGCGCGGCATATGTCTCAAGGCGAGCGATGGGCTGCCGAGTTCGTCGAGCAAACACAGCAACTGCAACCTCAATGGGCGGACCAGTTTACAGCGCAGATGCAGCGTCAAAATCCGACGAGCCAAGCATGGGCGCAGCAATTCTCGCAGAGTGAGATGGAATCGCAAAGGCAGTCAAGCGTCGACGATTGGGCGGAAGAGTTTAAGAACGCACCGCGTGAGTGGGCGAGTGAGTTTGAAGATATGCAGCGCAACAACCCGGAATGGATGCAAAACGTTTGGGACGAAATGCAACAAAATCCGCTTTCAGAACGGAGCAACTACAGATTCACCGACCCGAATCCATACCTCGGTCAAAGTGATTTGCAAGAGAAAACGATGGAATTGGCAAAGACGGGCGTGCTCGCCGAAGCTGCCCTCGCCGCTGAGGCGTGGGTGCGTCAAGATCAGAGCAACAGCGAAGCGTGGTATCATCTGGGACGCATCCAGGCGGAGAATGACGATGACCAGCAAGCCATCGCGGCGATGTCAAAAGCGTACGAGGCGAACCCGCAAAATCCAAATGTTCTACTCGCCCTGGCTGTGAGCCACGCGAACGAGCTGGACCAGGACGAAGCCCTCGGCCACGCGCGTGAGTGGCTCGCAAGTCAAGAGCGCTTCAAACACATCGCTGCAGCGCAAGCGCCACAAACGCCCGAAATCGTCATGGCGATGTTCAGAGAAGCCGCTCGACAAGCACCGAACGACGCCGACGTGCAAACTGTGCTCGGTGTCATGGCGCATCTGACGAGGAATTACGAAGACGCAGTCAACGCCTTTCAACGAGCCGCCGATTTGCGCCCCGACGACCACTCATTGTGGAACAAAATCGGCGCCACGCAAGCGAACGGCGCGGAGAGTGCCGATGCAGTGGGGGCATATCGCCGCGCGCTGACCATCAAACCCAACTACGTTCGCGCGTGGTCAAACATGGGCATCAGTTACGCCAACCAAGGCCAGTACGCCGAATCGATGCCGTATTACATTCGCGCGTTATCGATGAATCCCAACCCCGAAAGTCCGACCTGGGGATACGTACGCATCAGTCTCGGTTGCACCGGACGATTAGATCTCTTAGAACACGTCGACAGGCACGATATCGGCGCTCTTCGACGCGAGTTTCCACTCTAGCCATTTGACGAATCATCAATCACTCCCCGCCGCAGAACGCGATGCGCGCGCGCGCGTTCGCATGCGCCGTCTTCCTGGCGTTCGCCGCGACGATCCGCATCGTCGCGGCGCGCGCCTCTTTCGTCGAGGAGGTCCTCATCGAACGCTTGCGCGACGACGCCGTCGCCCTGGTGTTCACCTTCACCACCACCGAGCGCGAGCTCGAGCGACACTCCGCCGTCATGGCCAAGCCCCTGCGCGCGGCGCTCGCGAAATCGCGCGCGGAAACGCTCGAACTGTGGTTCGGGCGCGGGCGGTGGAGCGCGCGACGATGGGGGGCGGCGCCAGTGGTGGCGAAACCGATCGGCGCGGAGGCGCTCGGGACGTGGCGAGCGGACGAGGACGCCGAGCGAGGGTGGCGAGACGCGACGACGGCGCTCGGCGGAACGTTTTGCGCGTCTCTGAGCGCGCTGGGGACGTCTACGGCGGTGACGTCACCGGTGTTGGGGTTTTACGCGTGGGATGGGGAGGCGTCGTCGGCGCGACGAGCGCGCGACGCCGCGACGGTGAAGCACGCGAGTTTGCCGCAAGAGGCGGTGTGCGTAGAGAATTTAGCGCCTTGGCTGAAGCAGTTGCCTTGTCGCGATAGAGCGGGATTGGCGAAGGCGCTGAAAACTGCGCACGAAGTGTTTAGCGCGAGACATTTGACGTTCGGCGTGAGGTTGTCCAAGGATGGCGACGGTTACGCGCGATCCGAGCAAACTTTGATGATGGTGTTACCGCATGCGAGCGAGTCGTACGCTGAAATCATCGAAACGATCCAGCGAGCGGCGAGTGATGTGTGCGTCGCCGCCGATCGCTCGTACGTGCATACACGTGATGGTGATGATATCGCGACTTTCGATTTGTCGGCGGCGGCGGCGGCGTTCGACGTCGACGCTCTCCGCGTTAACCATCGCACGCCCACACTCTACGTCGAACGGTTCTTGACGGGCACCGGAAATGAGTTCGGTGGTATTGTGATCGATATCGAGCGGCCGGCGCTGGAATCGAGCGCGAAATCGTCGCCGCCCATTCGCGCTCGTTTGTTCCAGCCGCTTCCTTGGTTCGTGAAGCTGTACATGCACACGCTTTCCATCGAACTAGACGGAGTCACGGTGTCGCGCGAAGTGTTGGATGAAGTACACTTCGTACCCGCCGAAGATCGCGTGCGTTCGTCTTTGCTTGAGTTACAAATGGTGCTTCCGGCGAACGCCTCGATGCTTCGCCTGCGCCTTGATTTCGACAAAGGTTTCCTTCGAGCGCACGAGTTTCCTCCGGACGCGAACCGTGGGTTCGACTTACCTCCGGCTCGAATCGATGCGTTCCGTGTCATCCACGCCGAATCACGTGTACATCGTACGCAGCAGGCGAGCGCGTTTCTCGACAAACTTCGAGCGTCCTCAGCGGCGCCCGAGACGCTGTACATGAACAGTCTCCTCCTGCTTCTTCCCACGCCAGACTTTTCGATGACGTTCAACGTGGCCGCTATGACGGGAAGCGTGCTAAGTATTTTATTTCTAAGCCTCATGCGCGCGATAACCGCTCGCGAGTCGTGGAAAGATTATAGAACCTAGCGCCCTCAACGGGCACTTAGAACTTTAGACTGACTACCAAATACTATTCCAACCGAATGCTATCGCTACGACACACCCTCGCTCAACCCGTCTTGCGCTTAGAAACCTTGCGCTTCTCCACGGGCGGAAACGCGGTGTGCATCCAAGTGCTGATGACGATGACGATCAAACTCACGACGTGCGCGCGAGGCGGCGCCTCGCCCGCTAAGACGCTCTGAAACACCCCCGTGAGCACCAACCCGCACGTCACGGCGAACCCCTTCGCGATCGAACCCAATCGCTTCGTGATTTCCCCCACCAGTATCCCACCGATCGCGCTCGACAGCACGGGCACGAGCGCCCACGCCGTCCACGACTCGTACACCTCGCTCACGCGAAACTCGCGCCCCGCGGCGACGCGCTCCGCGAGCAACACCATCGGCACCCCCGTGATCGCCATCTCCAGCGTCATCATCGCCGGAAGCTTCTCGCTCCCCTGCAGCGCGAACTGACACATCGCTCCCGATAATCCCGACAGCGCCGACGCCGCCAACACGCTCGTCGCGCCCGCCGCGCGCGCGCTCGCGCTCGCCGCGCCGCCGCCGCCCGCCGCCGCCGTCTCCCCCCCGAACAGATTCACCGCCGCCGCGAGCGTCCCCACCAGCGCCGCGCACTGCGCTCGACTCTGCCGCGCCCCTCCCAGCCACAGAAACGCCGCCGCGCTCGCGATCTTCGTCTGGTTCAGGCAGTTGAACGTCACGCCGTCCAGCGTCGTCGCGCCTCGCTGCAGCAGCACGTTCTGCGCCGCGTACACCGCCGCCGGCGCGCCCGACGCGCGCAGCGACCGCGCGGACATCCGTCGCAGCGCGTCGCGCGACTCGCGTCGACGCAGCAGCGCGCACGCGCACAGCGCCGCCTTCGCGATCTCGACGCTCAGCACGAGCGCCGACGCGCGCGCGCGCGCGGCGTAGCGCGCGCGCAGGAACGGCTGCGACGCGTGCTGCAGCGCGAGGGCGACGAAGAGCGCCGCGCCGCGGGCGTCGACGCGCGACGGCGCGCGCGCGCGCGGACGCGACATCGCGACCGCGAGTGACGCGGGAGTTCGCGACGCGCCGTCTCGACGCGCGACGCGCGCGCGGACGCGCGGACGCGCGAGCGGCGCGCGCGCGACGGCGCGCGACCGCGGCGCGCGCGCGTCGACGAAGAGCGCGACGCGCGCGCGCGAGAGAGACGCCGAAGAGACGATGACGGATGCGTCGCAGCTCCCGCGACGGATCCTCAAGGTGCGGCGAACGCGCGAAGACGCGCGACGCGCGAAGACGCGCGCGCGACGCGCGAGACGCCGGCGCGCGTCGTCGGCGCGCGAGAGACGCGCGACGCGCGCGGCGAGGACGACGCGCGGTGGATCGGCGCGCGCGAGACGGGAAGGCGACGAGACGCGACGACGCGAGATTGACGAAACGATGCGCTCGGCGCGCGACGACGACGCAGGAGGCGCAGCGATTGCAGCAGGAACCGATCCCGGGGATCGCGGTGGAGGTGAGCGAGACGAACCTGCGACACTTTTTCGTCGTCGTGGACGGACCGGCGGGCACGGCGTACGAGGGCGGAAAGTTCAAGTTGGAGTTGTTCTTACCCGCGGATTATCCCATGGCGCCGCCGGAGGTGTTCTTCAGGACGAAAATTTATCACCCGAACACGGATAAGATTGGGCGCATCTGTTTGGACGTGTTGAAGGATAAGTGGTCGCCGGCGCTGCAGATTCGTACAATTTTACTCAGCGTGCAGGCGCTGATGAGCGCGCCGAACCCAGATGACCCTTTGCGAGAGAACGTGGCGGAGCACTGGAAAACGGATGAACAGGGAGCGCTGCAAACGGCGCGCGAGTGGACGGCGAAGTACGCCAAGTAAGCACGAGTATTTTTAGCGACGAGACGCGACGCGAGGACGCTGTCCTCGCTCGTCGCTCTCGACTTCTTCTAGCACTCCTTCAGAGCGCGATGCGATCACGAAATGTTCGGTATTGCAATAACTACTAGATTGTGCGCCGCGCCACGCGACACGATGTGCCTAATGCGCTATGAACAAATCACGATTCCTCGTCGCCTTCCGCTTCCGCCTCGGCGACGAGCCGAGCGCGCTCTTGCGCGCGTTTCAATCGCTCCAGCACCACGCTCTCAAAGTCTAGATTCGCGGCGCTTGGTGCTCGCGCCGCGGTCGTTTCGCTCCCCGGCGCCGGCGAAGCGCCCGCCGACGCCGCGTCGTCCCGTCGCGTCACCGTTTCCCGCGCGTCGACTTTAGGAGGAATCGCGGCGCGCGCGACGACCAACGGATTACTCGACCGCCCACACGTCGCCCCAGACGCCGTGGCGCACGCATCGCCGTCTGCGAACACGACGAGCGCGCTGCCTTTCTTCTTTTTCCCCTCGCGAATCACGACGTCCTCGACGCGACCAAACTGTTCAAAAATCTCCCTGAGTTCCTTGGCCGAGTACGCGTCGCCGTCCGCGTCGCC
>Ga0222716_10002685_pt1 | contig 14422 bp, 25 predicted proteins | sample C33_13DmetaG_FD_165044 | JGI IMG/M metagenome (GOLD analysis project Ga0222716, IMG submission 165044) | Estuarine water microbial communities from San Francisco Bay, California, United States - C33_13D | ecosystem: Environmental > Aquatic > Marine > Unclassified | place: USA: California... | reverse complement strand
CTACTTTGAATAAGTGAGTGCCATCTTCTTGAATATGCTGAGAGGCTTCATTAGTGGTTATGTACGCGTCTGCATTACTAGAATTTACATACGCATTCCCTTGTAAAGATACTCTAGTACCATTAGAGACGTGAGAGTACAACACGCCTCCACTTCCAATTTGTAATGCTGGATTATTTGAAGACCAACTCTCTGGCGTTACACCAACACCCACGTTGCCTGTGAACACAGGACTAGCAATGGGAGCCTTGAGAGCCAAAGCAGTGTTAGTAGCCTTAGCAGCCAACAGCGTATCAGCCTCTGTCTTACTATAATGATCTGCCACAGTAAACGTCTTCAAGGAGATCACAGTCACTTCATCATTCAATAGCAGTGCTACAGTGAACGTGATGCTGTTGCCGTTGGTGGCTGTGAAGTCTGTTGTGTCTGTAAGCAATACGCCATTGACGTAGACCTCTACAAAGCTAGGCACATAGCTCAGACCTGTCTTTACTGTCTGTCCTGCTGTTGCTAAGAAGGAGACTTTCTCTTGAGCCTTGAGACTTAATTTTGCGCTTCTGCCTAAGTAGCTCATGTCTTACTCCGTGGCTGGTAACAATGCTTTCAAAGCTGCTGCATCACTAGCTGCATCCATGCTCACTTGCAATGCTGCATCGTTGGTACGGATGGTTGCCCTTGCTGCCTCTGCTGCTTCACTCTCCGCAGGGATGGTGGCTTTAATGTCTAGTGGTGCAAACGCTGCGTTTCGTGCGGCTCGTCTTGCATCGTGTGCAATTGCCTTTGCCTTGTTCATGTCGATATTTATCACTTAGGAAACTCCTGTTTAATTGCATTGATTGCGTCAATCCAAGTGGTAGTGCCGTTAGCAGCATCATCGAATTGCATTTCAAATTGGTTGAGTAAGTCGTATGCTGCCTTGCGTGAACGTGCGTATGCTTGGGCATCGTAGGCTGCTTGTAGCCTTGTTAACTCCGTAGCTATTTCTGCATCAGTAGGCTGAGTAATATTAGTTTTCACCTCAGACATATCCCATGCAACAATGCCATTGTTATCTAGGGAAAATGCTGTGCGTGGCGCTAATGATATAATTGCGTCTTCTATTGCTGGTTGCATTTTATCCCCCTATTTCCGTAGCTGTAGATACTATTCCAGCCGTTCCGTCATAATTTGATTGGCTGTGATTAACTCTAAAGTCATTATCACTTGTTGTTGACATTTGAAGTTGATATGTTGTGGCTGACGTAGTGCTGGGAGAATCCAAAAAGTTCACTGCAATTGGGCAAGAAGACCATTCTCCAGAACCAGCATTTGTAAATCCGTATCTAGTAATTGACCTTACAATTGTGCTGCCACGCAATATTCTTACCTGTATTTCATTAGCTGTTGTGCCAGACATAGCCCCTGCACTAAAAGTCACTAGCACCTTACTTGAAGTAGATGAAGGAGTAATAGTTACAGTGGCTCCTGTAATGTCTGCAAAGCCACTAGCGCATTGTGTGTATGTTTGACTTGTTGTTGATACGACATTAGAAGGAATAGAAGTATCCCAGTTATCATCACCTCGTATAACTGTAGCCATTAGTCACCCACTCCATCCGTCAACGTAGCCTCGTCCACTGCCCAAGCGTTTCTGAATGTTCTGTCTGAGGGTATTACATCGTCAGCGACAATCTTAAACTTCAAGCCCGTTGGTACGTCTTTTAAAGCAGTCTCTGCGTCAGTAAGTGGGCAGTTAGGGGCTGGCGTGATTACGGCTACACTGCCGTCTGTTTGTTGGTATATGATTTTCATTTGTTGTTCCTTAGTTATGAGCTAAACACAGCCATTGAGACTACTGCGTGGTCTTCTGTTGATGTACCAGAATCCCATGTAATTACTCTTACTTGAGATGTGCTTTCAATAAACATATCGTAGCCTCTGTGGTAATTAGTTGTGCTGCCTGAACGTGATGTAGAACCAACGGCAGCATAATTTACATTTGGCATTGCGGTACTTAGTGTGAATCTAAATTGACCAGTGCCTATGTCGGTCACAGAACTGATACCAAAACTGCCTCGTATTCCAGATGTGTTTCGCATATCTAAATTACACCAAGCCTGTGCCATGCGAGTATCTAACGCTGGTATGCTCGGCTGAGTCGTTGTGCTGCCGTCTGAGTGCAGGAGGGTGTTTGCTTTGATTGTGGACATTATGCTTGGCCTCCTATTACTATTATGTTACAAGGATTACCATCCCTTCTTGTTCCCACTTCAAAGTGATTTAGACGGCAACTTGCAGTAGCTAAACTGGAAATATAAGTGTCTGAACCTCCATTACTCACAGTAGGTTCTACGTTAGAGCTTGCTGAATAGTTTGTATTTGCCATAGCTACAGCAAAGTTAGCAGTGTAATCACCAGTACCCGAATCTGTAATGCTGCTTATGCCCTCAGAATCTCGTATGGCAACTGTACCTACACCATTAAAGTGTACCCAAGCTGTCGGTATTAACTGCTGACCTTTAACAGTAGGAATGCCACCTGACGCATTTTGTATGTCGTTTGTTTTAATTAAACTCATAAGATTACCCACGTACTCCCCGAATCCACTGTAACTGTGTACCCTGAGTTGACTGTTATTGGCCCTATGGTCATACCATTTTGATTGGAGAATGTAATGTTCTCTGCTATGACTTTGGCGTTGGTGCGAATAACGCTGTTGGTTCCAAGTGATGGGCCTCCAAGAGCAACGGCACTATTAATCTTTGCTGCTGTGACGCTTCCGTCCTCTAGGTCACTTGTACCTACAGACTCGTATGCGTTGACGTTACCTATGTAAGGCATATGCTACTCCTATGCAATCTCAAGAATACTAGCGAACACTTCTAAGTCTCCAGCTACTGACGCTGTAAGTCCTAAGATGTCACCAGCCTCTAAGTTAATAGGCTTATCCATGAGTAACGTAGCATCTGCTGGTACTGGGACAGTCTTACAGATATGACGATAGGTTGTGCCTCCGTCTACTGTGACTTCCACTGTGACATCTGCATCGTTTACTCCGTCAATGTTGGAGATGTACAAAGCATGGATGACTGACTGTGTGCTCGCTGGAGCGGTGTACAAGGTTGTGCGTGATGTGCCGATTGCAACACCAGCATTCTTAAATGTGTTAGCCATTGTTAGCCTCCTAGGGCGATAGCCATGGCGACACTTGCACCGATGGGGTCATAAACTGTAGTTAAATTATTGATTGCTGTGGTTACTGCACTTGAGGCACTGGAGGCACTAGAGGCTGCGTTAGTAGCCGATGTACTTGCTTCTGATGCTTTAGTGGTTGCTGTTGATGCGCTTGTGCTTGCTTCTGAAGCTTTGGTAGTTGCTGTAGAGGCACTTGTGGACGCACCTGAGGCACTAGAGGCTGCTGCGGTAGCGGAGTTAGCTGATGCAGTAGCTGAGTTACCAGAGTTAGTGTTTGATGTAGCCGCATTAGTAGCTGATGTACTTGCTTCTGATGCTTTAGTTGTTGCTGTGGACGCTTGTGCTGTAGCTAAAGTAACCTGTGCTGTAGCTAAAGTAACCTGTGCTGCACCATTAGTTGTTGCTAGGGTAGCTTGTGTAGATGCTGTAGAGGCGCTACTAGCAGATGCTGTAGCACTGTTGGCTGAGTTAGTGGCTTGTGTGGAAGCTGTGGATGCACTAGCTGCTGAATTGGTTGCTGATGTAGCTGCTTCTGATGCTTTAGTAGTTGCCACAGTTGCCTGTGCAACGGAAGTGTCTTTACTAGCAGAAGATGCTGTAGCACTTAAAGCTGATTGAGTTGCCGCATTGGATGCGTTAGTAGCGGAGGTGCTTGATTGTCCTGCGCTAGTGGATGCGTTAGAGGCGCTGTTAGCTGCCGCTGTCGCTGAATCTGTGGCATTGATTGCCTGTTGTGTTATTTCATTGAGAGTGGAGTCTTGCGTTGAATCACCAGAACCACCTGTACCTCGGTATATCGCCATCTTGTTTACACCACTTCAAGAATTAAAAGAAAATAAAAGGGAACCGCAGTTCCCCTTTAGTGTCACTAGCAGTGATTAGCCGTTTACAGCCATCATAAAGCCAGTCTCAGGACGTAATACCTGAGTGCCGTACAAGCGATCAGCAGTGTACAAGGTTCCTAAGAACTCTTGCTTGTATTGAGTCTGTGAACGTATGCCTTGCTGTTCTGCAAGTACCATAGTGTCCTTGTGACACAACATAGCACCACGGATTTGACCGCCAGCAGAGTTCTCAGAAGCAGTCTCAAGAACAGGAGCGTTAGTGGATACCATAATGTCGATACCATACAACTCACCGATCTTACCATTCACAGTGCCTTGACCATTAACAAAGTCAGAGCTAACGTAACGATCAATACCCATGATAGCATTACGTAGTGAAGGTGGGATAACTAACGAGCGTCCATCCATAGGGGTGTCTGCATCGTCCATCTTCTGTACCATGTCACGGAAGAAAGCATCGGTAAACAAGTCACCAACAACCATCTGGTCAACAGCGTAAGCCGTAGTACCTGTAGATGCGTCATTGTAGAAGGTAGCGCTGGTTACAAAGTTAGAACCATCACCATTACCGAAAGACTTACCAAGAACAAACAAGTCATCATCTACTTGCTTACCTAGGGCATAGCCAGCATCACCAGTATAGAACTGACGTAGTGAAGCAAGTGCTTGTACGTTAGTAATATCTTCAATCATGCGTGAGTATTCAAAGTGCTTGTTAATGGTGACTAGAACTTCACCTTCTGTAGCGTTCTGAATAGTTACTGCTGTGTTTTCAGCCTTAGCTGATGCAACACCACGGGTAGGCTTAGGGATATGAATAGTATCGCCTTTCTTACCTTGCATTGCAATCTTCTTGACCAGAGGTGCAAGAACTAAAGTTTTCTCATATGCTGCAATTACTTCATCTGACCAAATCTCGGGGATGAATGTTGCTGCTGAGGTGTTATCTACCATACCGCCTGTTGCGGGATATACGGAAGTAGCCATTTTAAATTTCTCTCTATATTAGGTTATTTGACCCTCTTTTCAGCGTATGCTTTTTGAATATCTTCTGAAAGAGCTAAGTAGCGTTCTGGGTCATTTTTCATAAGGTTAATAAGGTCAGTTCGTCTATAGATTTTCTTGGAAGTGCTTGAGTCGGGATTGCCACGTGTGTAGCCATTCGACCCTTGGTTGACAGCCTGTTGCCTACCTTCTTTCTCAGACTTCAATGTTTGATTGATAGCACCTGAGCGATCTTTCCATAAAGAGAAAAGTTCATTAGCTGCTTCCATGTCAAAATGTTGGTCTGCCTGTACAAACATACGTGTCCTTACTGTAGAAGCTTGAATCCACTCAGCGAACTTGGGGTCTTTTACAATCTCAGGTATCTCTGGGTGATCTTTCTGTAGTACAGCCATTGAGGTTTGCTGTTTATAAGCTCTCGTTGACTCTTCTGCTGCCTTTACCGATGGGTGATTATTAATCGCACGTTCTATTGCTTTCTCAGGGTCAGAATAAAAATCTATGTCTTCATCTGTTTCGCTTGCTCCTTGTGCTGCTGGAGTTTGCGAGTCGAGTTGTGTGTTGATATAGCTATCGACTACTTTACGTAAGTCACCTACTTCTGAGCTTTGGCGACCTAGGAGCTTTTCAGCTTCTTGGTGCATCCTTACTACATCTTCAAGTGATTTACCATTGTACTTATCAGGGACTGCCTCAGGTTCATTTGACTCTTGGGTTACCTCTTGCGGAGGTTCCACAGTGCCTTGTGTATCTTGAGCCATGTCGTCTAAACTATCAAAACGCTCGGATTGTAATTCCTCTTCTTCGAGGATAACTGCTGCCATATTAAACTCCGTACCTTAGTATTATGGAGAGGGATTAAAAATGAAAGCTTCCTAGGATTAGGAGTTGGCTTTCTCTGCTTGCACTCTGCCTCGCTCATGGTCTTTAACCCACTTTAGAGTTGCTCCAGCAAAGTCGCCAGAGAAGGGTTCTAAAGAAGAACGGGGAGAGGAAAGTTGTCTGGTTGCTATGGCGTCACATGACTTACATTTCTGTGTGTCAGGTGAGCCTTTAACCATGTGTTCGTTTAAGTGACCTAGTGTGCATTTGTAATCATACATTTTATACATTAGCATCTGCACTTAAGGACTCTTGTCCTTGTAGATTAGTTTCTTCTAGTCTAAGAAGAGTGCCAAGGATATTGAGTTGGCCCTTACGGAAGTAAAGGTCTTCAATAGTCTTGACTTGTTCTACGGAATCAATGTTAGGAACTTGGAGTTTTAAGTCTTCAAGCAGTAAACCCCAACCTTGCATACGGAAGAGGTCATTCATGTGCCTAAAGTAAACTTCTAATTCGTCATCTGTCATCTATACTACCTATTATACCATGTTTTTAACAAAAAGTCAAGATTTTTCTTTACTTTTCCTAGGAAGTGTGGTATTAGAGGCCACTGGAGACTCTAATGTTTCCACCTGCCCCTCTAGTTTGGCTATCCTGCTCAAAAGCTTGCTGTAACTCTGGTTGATTTGCTCCACTACTTGCAGGAGTTCGCGTTGGGATACCATTCTGTGTTCCTTGTGATTTATATTCGATTGCTTTATCTTTCAAAATACGATCTGCAACAGCAAGCCTACGCTCAAATTGCTTATCGTCCTCATTTCCTTCCTTAATGTTGGCTGTGATGGCCTTAATACGTTCAATCTCAAGCTCCTGTGGGACTGCCTGAGTCTCTGCTGCTAACTTACCTGCTCTAGCATTAGATTCGTTAGCTTGGCTGCTTAAAGCGGCTGTCTGGGACGCTTGGAACGCCAATTCAGCTTGTCTAGTCTCTTCACCTGCTTTCTGAGCTTCTGGTGTAGGCTGAGAGGCCTTATCAATCAAGCCGATTAACTCTTCTCTATTGGCAACATTCATATTATCAACAATAGACTTAAGCATGACAGGGTAGTAAGGCGTATCCTTGCCCATAGTCTGTAAGAGTTGTACTAACTGGCTGACCTCATACTCACGTGCTATGATACCTAAGGAGCTAGTAGCACAGAACTTGTAATCAGACACAGGGTAAAGCTCAGGCTCATACTGCATATAACGCCAAGCCGCCTTAGATACAAAAGGTATCAAGAATGACTCTTGGAAGTTAACCAAGGTGCGCTTATGTCGCTTAATGATTGCACCTAGGGACATCGAAATGCCAGCAGCAGTTGCCTCACCATTTATAGAGCCTCCAACACCAGAAGAGTCTACGGCACCTGTCGATTGCTGTACCATAGTCTGTAGTGCTTGAGCCTGAGCAAAAGTTATCTGGCTTACGTTGCCAAAGTTAAACGGATTAATGATTTCCTTTGGGTCACCATTGGTTAATAGTATCTTACCAGCACGAATCTCTGGTTTAGTGCCTCTAGGGATGCGTGTAGCGTCCATAGCAAGCATAGGGTGTACTGTGAGTGCTAGGGCGTCTATACGTGCTCGTAGCTCTGCATCTAGGGCTTTCTGGCTGTTGTATCCCTTCTCACATACACCACGGCCCCAGAAGCGACTAGGTACTACGTCCCAAGGGAATGCAACTACAGGACGATCTTTCATCATGTATGGGCTAGGCTCTGCCTTAAGTAGGACAGACTCATTACCAATGATGACTACAGATTCAACGTAATAGCTTTCCTTCTCGTCATCATCTAACTCATAGTCAAGTTCTTTCTCAAGTAGATGCCTAGGAACAAGACCATAATACTTAGTTAAGCGTACCTTGTCATCTTGGTGTATAGTTAGCTCTGAGTCAGGCTCTAGGTCAAAGTCTTCACTAGCGTTACCTAAGTAGCCCTCACGATAGACACCAGACTCTTGTAGCTGCTCTACTAAGTGAGAACTGACAAACTCGTCAATGGCTACACCTAAGGCTTCCTCTACGTTAGTGGCTACAGGGTCAATACGGAAGTTCTGTGGTAAGATAGGACGTAGGCGTACTACAGTGCGCTTACTAATGTTAACACCTACAGCTTCCATAGCGCCACCCATGACTTCCTCAGTCGCAGGTTTCATCTCATTGATTTCTTCTAAGACCACTTCACCAATGCCATTACCAAAGACTGCACTGTTGATAAGACACTCAGACACATCACGCCTGATCTTAGTCATGTCAAAGTCTTCATGTAGCTTCTTACGTAAGAACATAATGTCCTCAGTCTCTGAGTCGCCCATGTTATCTTTAATGTCAAAGTATTTACCACGACCAAAGGTAGCCTCTTCAATCTCTGCTACGTTAGACTCTACAGCTTGTTGTAAGGCAGGTGCAATGATCTGACTACGCTCTGCTTGTCGTGTCTTGTCTGAGGCATTCCAAATACCACGCCATAGACGATAGTATTCCTGATGCTTCTCACTGTAGTTATTCTCGTAGTAGTCGCCCCAATCGTCCACTTTAGTGAGTACCCAATCTTCTAAGGATTGCTCAATAATAATTGGGTCTGTACTTTCATTGTAATCGTTTTTCATATGTTTAGTATCCGCTGATTAAATCTAATGTTTCAAAGTCATCTTGTTCTTCAAAGTTGCCTATGTAAGCTACTTTAGCAAGTTGATCTACATAGGCTAGACTGTCTATTAGGTCATCATGTGTTAAGGGGTCAGGAAACTGGAATAGCTCGTCACAGAAGCGTGAATGCCAATCCTTCTTCTTCTTGTTAAGAGTTATACGACCATGCTCAAAACGTCCCTGTAAGGCCCACATAACCCTGTCAGTCTTCTTCTGGTTACCATGGGTTAGTTCCTCAACTCTAAAGAAGAATGATTGTCTCTTCATCATATCCATTAACGGAGACATAACAGCTTGCTTTGATATTCCTTTCTCAATACCAACGGATAAAGGTTTATAATCTTTTACTGCTTGAAATATCTTAGTTGCTGTTTCATCTAAAGTCCACCTGCCGTAGATCATGTCCTCAACGAACCAACCATTTTCATTGACAAAAACAATAGCTAAGGAGGAGTTATCCAATCGGCTAGTCTTACCTTTCTTCTTACTGACATCTTGGAAGCCAGCTAAGTCAATGGCTATGTAATAGTCTCCATCACTTGTGGGCCTAGTGCCAAATTGTAGCCATTCCTCTTTAAACATCTCAGAACCTTGGTTCTTAAAGGAGGCCATAAACTCTTGTTGAAAAGCATGGGTTGACATACTCTTTTTAGCTACGTCTATTTCCTCAGGGTCTAAGGTTTCATTGTCGTAGCTTGTGAAGTGCCAAGCACTAAAGGTGACATCATCATCACCACTTAGCTCTGCATACTTGTATAAGTCATAGAAGTGGTTACGACCCTTGGGTGTGCCTATGAATAAGCAAGAACCCTTTTGGTCTGCTAATGCAGGTCTTAAGATTTCCTCAAACACCTCAGGTTTCATGTCTGCATACTCGTCTAAGCATAGGAACTTAAGGCTTACGCCTCGCATCGTGTCGGGTCTATCGGCTCCCTTAAGGCTTATGGTTGCACCATTGACTAAGGTTATTTGCATATTGTTGATATGGGAACTACGGATTACTGGTTGACCTAGCTCTACTAGAAGACTCCACATGATGTCTCTAGCCTGACCCTGTGTGGGTGCTACGTAGAAGACATGGGAGTTAGGCTTATCGGCTTGTAAGGCATTGACAATAAGAAGCCAAGCAGCTAGGCGGGACTTACCACACCTTCGTCCTGCGGCTACTACTCTAAAGCGAGTAGGGTCTGCCCATACTTCCTTCTGCCAATCTAATAGCTCTATGTTTAAGTCGCTCATACTACAGTGTACTCCCCTTCTTGAGCATCTTCCTCAGGGTCTTGGGAACCTGAGACATCGGTAGAGCCGACACCAGTAATGTTTATTTGGATACTACTCTTGCCACTACCCTTAATGATTTCTTTCTCAAAGGCTGCTACAGGAGCTACCCTGTCCATGACAAGCTTCCATGCTGAGGCTTGATTCTTATGTTCATTGTCTAAGGCTGCATCAAAGATAGCCTCTAGGACTTTAGCTGACTTAGGGGAAGCAAGCATCCTAGCTTTGTACTCATTGATAATTGTAGCGTCACCCTTAGGCCGACCAATAATACCCTTAGGTTTCTTTAGTGTTGACTTAGGTGGCCTACCTCTGCGTTTAGCAACTGCGGGTTCTTTTGTAGCTGACAAATCAATTACCTCTTTGTTGAGATTGAGTCTTACTTAAGTATACTTAAGAATCTTTAATTGATTCATTATGAATAAACTGTAAGAGTCTTAAGTATACTAAAGATTCTTAAGTAGTGCTTTAATTGATCATTAATGAATAACTAAAAGGTTCTTAAGTAGAAGCTTTACAACTTAAGTATATTATAACATATTTAGAGCAGAATGTCAATATATTTCTTGTGTTTCTTTTGTAACTTTATGTAACCAATGTTCTTCCTTTAGGTTACACATGAGAATAACTCTCATTCCCGTGTACACCAAGGGTTTGCCCATGTTTTCTTTTGTAATCTTTTATTGACTTTTGTCAAAGTAAAATGCTACTTTTTTGTGCTTAAGTGGTACCCTTTGCATAAGCCAGAACCTACAGCCCCCCCGCCCCCTAAGTTATCCACAGGCTCAGAAGTTATCCACAGGTTACTAACTGGTTATCCACTGGTTATCCCCAAGTCCTTAGGTTGCCTGTGGATAACTCAAGGCCTTAGCATACCTTGGGCCATGTGTCAATACTTGTGACTATTAAAGACACATTAGTCACGGGAGTTGACTTAAGAACTTGGGTATGCTAGGGAAAACCTTAAGAACTTGAGTTAACATAGGTTTAGTGTTATGTCAACCCGTGACTATTTATGTAACATTAGTCACAGAAGTTGACAAGTGTATGCTTAGGTGGGTGCCTATGGATACACTTGACACACAAGCAAACCTGTGAGTCTGTGGATAACTCTGTGCATATGTGCATAAGTTATCCACAAGTATCTGAGGCTTTATATAAGCCGTTTTAAGCCTATCTATGGTAAACCTAGGCTAACACATGCCCAATGTTTTTACGTTGATTCTAGGTTATTGGCACAATACTTGCTTTATGCAATACTTGTGCCATCTATTGCAGCGCCTATCTATGGGCGTGCGTGCGTGAATAGCATACTTTTGGGTATTGTGTCAAACTTTATTTATTATGTGACTGGTGAGTCAGTGTTGACAATAGCTAATCACAGCGTTAAAATTGACACGTAGTTTACGAAGTCAGGCAATAAGGCCTCTTCAAACACAGGCCACAGGCCACAGGAGACACAGTATGAAGTATACAGCCAAACCAACCACTAGTGGACAATGGTGTGTAGCAAAGGGTAGTAAGGCTCTATCTGGCCCTTTCACTACTCAAGCGGAAGCGCAAGAGCGAGCCATTATCGAATCTATGATGTTTCATCAAGTACAAGCCCAAAAGCTTTGGGAGCTATTGTCTAATGGTGAAGACTTTGTGACATTGATAGGTGATGATACACCATCACAGCAAGGTGACTTTTACTGTTAAACACACACACACTAGAGGCGCCTACTAGGGCGCCACAGGAGCATTTATGTTATACAGAACAGCAATAATTGACTATTCACCACAGCAGGTATTGTGGGCCATGACGTTAAACAATGGCGCTTCTAGCTATGATAGCGACAATAAGTATTATGAGGAAATTCGTGATTGGGCCTTTAATTCAGCGGGCTGGAAGTTCACGCCTAAAGGTGAATATGTTTATAATAATTTACCACAGGATAAAATTAATAAAGCGCCTAAGCGTATGTTAATGGATGCTATACTTAATGCTTGTGAATGTTATTATGAGAATAATATAAATGATGATAGGACATTTATGGAAGTAGTGGCTTCAAGTATGGAAGGCCAAAGCACGCAATATACAATCACTGGTAAATTAATTAAAGACTAGACTTGTATTGTCAGATGGGCTTGAGTACACTTAGGCCCATCGAATAACGCAAGCATTAAACAATAAATAACTGAGGTATCACCATGTTACTAGGCACAAAACGCACTAAAATAGCAAAGGCCATTAAACCCAAGGCTTTAGGTTTTGTATTATACGAAGGCCCAAGTGCACTCACAGGCGACCCCATTGTCGTGATAATCACACTAAAGACTAGTAACCGAAAAACGGGGCAAATGGCCCAAGTATGGATTTTACATGCCGAAGTTAATCCTGTGGAAGCACTAGCACTAGGTTTAGATGAGGCTGTTTGTGGTAATTGTCCGCACAGAAAAGGACCATGCTATGTTAACGTAGGTCAAGCGCCTCTAGCGGTTTATAGAGCCTATCATAATGGGCGTTATGAGACATTTGACCCCGCTATTCATAGTCACTATATAACGGGAACCATGGTGCGCTTAGGCGCTTATGGAGACCCCGCCGCCGCTCCTGTGGAAGTTATGCAACAAATTACAGACTTAGCTAGAGCGCATACAGGATACACGCACCAAATAGCGCACAAGGGCTTCGACAAGCGCTTTATTGACCTATGTATGGTAAGCGCTGATACACCAAAGCAAGCACGTAAGTATCAAAGCATGGGCGCACATACGTTCAGGGTAGCATTAGAAGGCGATAGCCTAGATCATGGTGAGATTGAATGCCTAGCAGATAGTGAAGGCCTACAATGCGTAGACTGTGGCCTGTGTGATGGTACTAAGAAAAATGTTGCTATAACAGTTCATGGTAGTGGCGCAAGTAAATTTAAGTCTGCTATGGTTATCCCTAGCATGATGGTAGCTTAATAACTTAACTAAGGAGGCCTAGGCCATGAAAACACTTTACATAACAAAACAGCACGACCGAGAAAACACACTAGCCATTATCACGTGTACAGATAACAAAGAGCGCACGTTATACGAGCTTAGGCGCTTAAATGATATTCATGGGCCATTAGATTGCCGTGATAGCTTAGGCGGCTTGATTAGCGGCATGATAGACGGAAAAGTCATAAGCTATTTACGTGTTAAAAACAATAACGAGCCTACAGGATAATAAACCATGTATTTAATTAATGATCTAATGCTAATAGGCGCTATTCTTATGGCGCCTGTGGTTCTAAGCTATATAATGTATAAAATAATGGATAGGTGACACAATGAAAGTATCAGTATACAGAAATTTACATAACGGCCTTATAAGCATTAAAAGCGCCTCTACTGGCCTTGTGTTAGGCCATGCGAAAAGTGTGGACATAGCATGGGCAGACTTTGTGGTTAACGAAGCGGGACGCCAAAGAGTGCTCAAGGAAAAACAGAAGAATGTACACGCATACGTAAAAGGCCTATTAATGGACGTTAGAGGCTTTACGCCATACAAAGGCCGAACAATAGGCGATACACTGGGCGCTTTAGACACTATACACAAGGTTACAGTAGTCTCCTATAACCCATACAAGGCGCCTCACTTTGTCATTAAAGGCACAAGCGACAAGGTAACAAAAGCAAGCTTGTGTACAGTGTCATATGATGGCACAATAGCGGGCTTTGGTATTGAATAACTAAAACTAAAGAGGTAACACGATGAAAGACTACAAACACAAGCGCCTAGAGGCGTCCTTAGAGGTACGCAAGCAGGAAAGGCTAGACAAGTATATAGGCTTAGGCTTAAGCGTCTTAGGCGGCTTTATAGGCGTCTTCTGTATCATTTATGCCACACATGTGGCCTTTAACTAAATATAAAAGAAAGGATAATCATCATGGCAAAGTATCAAAAAACAGTAGACATATGGTCTTTAACTCAAGAGCAAAGGAAAGGCTTGCAGGCGGGGCAATGGATAACAGCGGGTAAGGGTGGTAAATTTGAAACCAAGGGCATATGGTGCGGGGTGGGCAAGTCTGGAAACGATGTTGCCATTTGGTTAGGGAACCTAGCAAGCCGCAAGGGTCCTGCTAGACTTGAGCACATTAGATTTATGATGCAATACGCAAGGGGTTAACCATGAGCAAAAATAAATTAAGCACTAAAGCAATCACAGTCTATAACAATCTACTTGAATTGAACTGGAGCGAGCCATATTTAACGATTGAGCATATACAAGCCGCCACAGGCCTAGGACGCTCTAAATTAGCGCCTGTGCTTGCCGAGCTTATAGGTGCTAGTAAAATATTACATGGCAATGAAGAGGCCTTAGGAGGCGTTATAGAGACTTACACGCCTAAAGTAAAAGGGGTTGCATATGGTTACCCATTAGATTATTATACATTTGACCAATGGATAGGCCATAAGCTTGACATTAACTAATTAACCAAGTAGCATAACACTAAGCCTTACATGAGTAAGGCATAACCTAAGTAAAAAGAGAGTAAAATATTATGAAAACAATTACACGTAAGCGTTTATTAAAGACACGTTATGAAGTTACAATCGGCCCATGTTTTGTTGGTCTACACTTATGG
>Ga0222716_10002683_pt1 | contig 14424 bp, 14 predicted proteins | sample C33_13DmetaG_FD_165044 | JGI IMG/M metagenome (GOLD analysis project Ga0222716, IMG submission 165044) | Estuarine water microbial communities from San Francisco Bay, California, United States - C33_13D | ecosystem: Environmental > Aquatic > Marine > Unclassified | place: USA: California... | reverse complement strand
TCACTCATACTCCACCAGATGTTACTAGTTTAATATCTGCTACTAATGTAGCCGCTTCTGGAATAGGCAATTTAGCTTATGATTCATCTACTGGAAAGTTCACTCATACTCCACCAGATGTTACTAGTTTAATATCTGCTACTAATGTAGCCGCTTCTGGAATAGGCAATTTAGCTTATGATTCATCTACTGGAAAGTTCACTCATACTCCACCAGATGTTACTAGCTTAATATCTGCTACTAATGTAGCCGCTTCTGGAATAGGCAATTTAGATTATGATTCATCTACTGGAAAGTTCACTTATACTCCACCAAAACAAACCGTGGCTAATCTAACAGATACTGAATTATCACCTTTGCAAAGTGGACAACGCTTGATCTACAATGGAGCCAAATGGGTAAATGTGGCACCGATCTTCGCATCAGTAAAACTGCCGAATGTATTGCAGCTCGGGGGTGTTCTAGACGGTTTTGTTAAGGAAGTTGACATTGGGATTAATGTCCTTGACGGTGCTAATCTTTTTAGAATTACCGTAGCTGGGTGGTATTCTTTAGGTTTCACCTTTAATTATGCTGGTGGCGCATTTGGGACCGGAGCGAATTATGAAGCGGATTTCTACATATATTTGAACGGCAACTCTCATCAGAATATAAAAAATATCCATAACGAAGCAGCGGCTGGTAGTTTTGGAGGGAGTTATTTAATTCAGCTGAGCTTAAACGATGTAATTTCCTTTAGAATGAGTTTCGGTGACGGGGCGGGATCTTTCTTCGACCTTGTCGTCAATGGTTTCGCTTCATTAGTTAAAGTCGATTAAGTAAAAACACAAGAAGTTCTTGAAGGTGCAACTCAACGGAGACGCGCTTTCCGATTTATCAACTAAAACCCATTGTCCTCTTCAGTGTGTGCGAGACACAAGCGGGTCCTTTAAATTAATATTTGTAAAAGTTGATCTTAGTTAAATATTTTTAAGTTTATTTATTAAATAAAAAAATATTTATACTTTAATAAATGCCAGGACAAGGAGCTCTTGCACCTCATGCGGCGTGGACCGGAAAAGGAGTTCAAGCCCAGATTAATACTATAGATATATCCGATGAAGACATAGTTTCGCATTTCAATCCAGAAATAGAACAGTCCAAAGTTCTTTTATATGGTTCTAATATTACAGAAATAATTCCACAAACTAGTAAGGCTGATTTTTATTCTAATCAGACTTTTGTTGTATCTCAGGACATCGATGCTCTTGGAGACGTATACATCGAAATGGAATTCCAAACAACAAATACAATTGACGTTGGAGAATTTGCTCTTCATAGAACTTTAGATAAAGTTGAATTTAAAATTGGAAACACAACTTGGCAAACATTAGAACATTCTGATATATATGCTTTACTTTTTACTAAATTGAATTCTTCTGAGTATTCGGCTGTTAGAAGTATAACAAATCCAGACACAGGAGAACCTAATTATGGGATCGGTATTAAACCCGTTTTAAAACCGGGCAAGAACTTAATTACATTTCCGCTTCCAATATTTACAATAGACGGAGGAGCACAAAGAGCTCATTTAATAGCTGGTTCTTCTGGTCAAAGTATTACTATTAAAGTTACTTACAGACGACCAACCGAATTAATTGGTACTGATGTAAATTTGTCGGGTGTTAGACTTTATGCTAGGCAATACATTTTATCTAACAGAGAAAGAGCAGAAATTAAATCTAATGACATCGTAAAGAGTATTCATATTTCTCAGAGTACATTTAAGAGAGACACTGCTAAGTTGGACTCTACCGATTCAAAAGTGATTACTGTAGATCTTGATCATTTCTCTTTACTTACTTCTCATCTTTTAATTACATTGGAATCCGCTTCTGGAGATGCTTTTGTAGAAACTACAAATTTAATAACACCTAATATTTTATCTGCTAGCTTAAAACTTAATAATTCTGAACATTCTTCGCCATTGACTGGACATTTTATGAAAAATTTGGGAGCAAAATCAATGGGTCTACATAACAATAGCGAGTTTACTAATATTGTTTTAGTAGCTGCTACTGCCCCCACTGGAAATGTAGATTTCAGAAGAGATGTATACGTATTTCCTATTGCTTCTAAGTCTTATGGAAGCGATGGTTGTCCATTAAATCGTTTTGATAGTATTAAATTAAATCTAAATGTAGTAAATTTCCCAGGCAGAGTTAATGTAACTGCTGTAGGTATCACAAGTGCTTTATACTCGAAAGGAAAAGCATCTTTATTATATTTCTCTTAGATAAATAATGGAAAATCCTTATCAATTGGATATATATAATTTAAAAAGAGAAATAAACAGAAATAAATTTTGTACTAAACCAAAAAAAACAAAAGAACCTAAAAATCTAAAGAGGAAATTTAGTGAAATTTCTTAAAATGTAATTTTGTATAAATGTGTAAATGTATAAATTCATAAATGTGTAAATGTATAAATTCATAAATGTGTAAATGTATATAAAAATTATAAACATATATATACTATAAAAATGTCAAAGCGTCAAATTGAAAATTCTACAAATCCTAAGAACACAAAGATGCGTTTTGAACATCTAATTTTTGACGGCAACGAATATGATCGTTTTGGTAGAAACATTTCTGAACAGAAAAATAGGCAAAATGTTGTAAAGTGGACAAGGGTAAGGTATCATAAAGGTCGTCTTGTAGATCGTGGTCCTATTTGAAAAAAAAAATATTTATAATGTAATAAATGTCTAACCCAGAAGCAGATTTAGCTCTTTCCCAAGTTCAGGCGGCGGCTTATAAGAAAAAGATTAACGCTGGTTCTTGGAATGATGACTATGAAAATTTAATTTCACAATGGGGAGAAAAAGCAGCTGGATTAAGATTTATGCATAATAATTCGTCTGCTTATTGGAGAGGAATTTCAAATAATCTTGCTCTTTATAGCATAGTAGCAACAACTATTGCTTCCGCAGCCTCTCTTGTTGCTGGTAGCATTGATGACGTGAGTGCCAAGGATGCTGTACTCTTTACTGCCGGTGGTATAGGTCTCGTAACTTCTTTTATTCAGAGTCTTAAAAAGTTTTATAATGCAGACGAAAAAGCGGCGGAACACGGTGCAATTGCTAAACAATTTGGTTCTTTTTATAGATATGTAACTCTACAAATGGGAATGTCGCGAGAAGATCGTAGACCTTCGGATGAGCTAGCAGATTTTGCTCTTAAAGAATATGAAAGACTTCAACAAGAAGCTCTTCCTTTAAGACCAGCTGATATAAAACTTTACAAGAAGACGTTTGCAAAATCAATCGGAGCCATGCCAGATAATTGTAGAGATGATCTTTCAATCGCTATTTATGGTAGAAAATCGGAGATTTCAGAAGACGTAATTTAAAATATTGCAATTATTTAACTTACTTAAGTCATGGATGTAGAAATGAATGGTATAATGGAGATTAATTCTATATGCGATAATTTATCTGGGATTAAAATAAACAACTACATCAATATTAAACTTATTAATGATCTTAATTTGATTATTCGCGAAATAGCAAGTTGCAAAAGGTTTGATGTTGATATATATGACATATGTGTTGCATGTGGTAATAATATTGTTTGGGATCAAGAGTATCATATAAATCAAGAAGACATTAAATGGCTTTCAAAAGATGGTAAAAATTACTTCTTTAATACTTTACATTCTTTTTTGGCTATAGATACTAACGATAAATATCATCAAGTTATTAAATTATATAATGATATTTTTGAACTTTTTAGTAAAGCCGCTTAAAAATATTATTTATATAAAATTATTATGAGTATTAATCTTATCACGGGGTGTATGTTTTCTGGAAAAACATCTGCTTTAATTAATGTTGCTAAGATTAATAAACTTTTAGGTAAAAAAGTTCTCATGATTAATTTTAATGAGGACACTAGATATTCAGACTCAAATAAAGTAACAAGTCATGATAATGTTTCTATAGATGCTGTTGCTTGTTCATGTGACATAAAAAGTATTTTAGATACTGACATTTATAAAACAAGTGATGTAATTTGTGTAAATGAAGGTCAATTTTTTAAAGGTCTTGTAGAATTTTGTATAAATGCGTGTGAAAACTCAAAAATAGTACATGTTTGTGGTTTAGACGGTGATTATCTTAAAAGGCCTTTTGGTGAACTTTTAAATCTTATTCCTCATTGTGAAACAGTTCAAAAACTTCATGCATTATGTCTTACATGTAAAGATGGAACTCTTGCGAGTTTTACTAAGCGTATTTCAGATTCGTCTGATCTTGTAGTAATTGGTTCTGAAGAATCTTATCAGCCAGTTTGTAGAAAATGCTATTTAATCTAATATTTCACCTATTAACATACCCGTTAAAAATCCAATTGCCATATTCAGTCCCGGATCATGATAAACGACTGGCTGTTGTACAATAACTTGGGATGTTGGTTTGACATTGACACTGGCGGCATCTGATGTAAAATAGGAGTACCTACAACAACTACAGGTTCGGGTTTAAAAGGTCTACTTATAATTTCGCAAATATTACCCATTAAATTAATTTAAAAAAATATTATATATTAAATTATATTACATTACATTAATAATGACGAACCCAAGACAGGAATATCTTGATAGACTAGAATGCATCATGAGAGAAGAATATCTAGGAAAAATTGATAACATCGAAAAAAAACTAGATCAAGTTCTAGAAAAGTTAAAGTCTGTAGAAAAAGGAACTGATAAAATGAGTTCTCATATCGATTTTATAGATAAAACTTATACTAGTATTAAGACGCCACTTTTTTGGATATGCGATCGCGTAAATCTCTTAAGAGGAATACAGCGTTCGCCTGAAGTTTTGACTTCTACTATAAATGATCAAGACTAAATACACTGTTTTTATTACAATAAATTAATTAATATAGGAATCAAAATGATTAATTTATTGTAAAAAGATGAATAACAAATTACTTGTTATCTATAAAGCTCTAGAGAATGTACCCAGTGATGTAAGATATTTAATTATAAAAGAAGTTAAATATCAAGAAGGTACTTTTATTTCTGAAAGTCTTAGAAAGATTTATTATGATAAAGTTTTTAAAAATACAGAAATATTTAAGCTTCTTGGTATACATTCTATATATTTTTCAAATTTTTTTGAAGAAGATGTTCTTAAATTCTTGGTTTATGTAAAATATAATTTGACTTTTTCTTATATTATAGATACTTTTTTATGGATGGACAAATTTATTGCTATTCATAATTATTACAGAAACAAGTCTGTAGTTATAACAGGGATTTGTGCTTTAATTTTAGAAAGAATTGTGCTAAAAAAGATCTAAACTGCTTATTTTAATATTTAAGTTAAGGTCTGTATTAGTTAAATTTGTTACATTAAGTGTTCCATTATTAAGATTAAAATTTGCGCTAAACTCTGAAGAATTATTTAATTCTCTTTCTATAGTGAAAAAATCTTCGTTTTTAATAGTGCTATATACACATTTATTTAAGTAACCACCTGATATTTCTGGATCTGTATCTTTTTTATATATTATAATGCTTAATATAACAGTCCTTCCTGAAGAAATGTTAATTTCAAATGGTAAATTAATACTTATTTGACTACTTGCTAATAATGTCTTTTCTGTTGGTGTAAAAGATATAGATGGACAGTTTGTATAAAAATCTATATATCTTATAACCGCCGTTAGTTGTATATTATTAGAAGTTAAGTTAGTTAGATTTATAATTCCGTTTTCACCGTCGAAATTTGCACTAAACTCTTTGGAGTTGTTAATGGCATGGTCTGTGCTGAAAATTTTTTCATCTTTTATCCACCCATGAATTGTTTTAATTGTATAGCCTCCGGATACTAAAGAATTCGTACCCGTTTTAAAAATTTTAACACTTGCAAGTATCATAGTGCCTGAACGTATTCCTAATATATTTGTAAAGTCTATAGTATTCTGCCCATTTCCGATTAAATCAAGACTATTTGTATTTAAAGCAGTTTTTGTACATACATTATTTATATTTATAGAACGAACCAATATAGTGAAAGATATATCACTGTTAGTTAAATTTTGGATTATAAGTATACCTAAATCAGTATCTATATCTACTCTAAAATCTGAATTATTATTAAATTCTTGTTCTAGAGTAAAGACATGCTCATCTTTTACAAAACTGTAAATATATTTGCTTATATAACCACCTTCTATTAAAGAATTACTATTTGTCTTAAAAACCGTGATACTCATAAAAGAAGTTTCTCCAGATAATAATCCTATTTCATTTATTAAAGAAATACTTGAATCTGTGGTATTTGCTGCTACTATAAAATTATTTTCAGAATATGGCATAGTTTCTGCAGTGTTTAAACTACCAAGATTTATTTCGCTATTAATTAAATTTTCTAAACCAACTGGACCAATGTATTTAAAAAATGATAACACAGGAGGGAAATCGTCAAAATTTGCACTAGAACCTATATCATTAAACAAAAGTAATCCAGATTTAAAATCAAATGACCAATTTCCGTTTGAAGGACTTGAAATTATTTTTTGCGTGGCCTGAATATTTACATTGCTAAATTGTCTTATAGAATATCTTAGAGTTCCTAAATAAACTCCATAGTATTCTACTTCTTTAAGAGGACTTAATGAAAGTGTTGTAATACCTCCTAAATTAGGAGGTATAGTGTTTTTAAGAATATTATTTCCACCCCTGTCAAACGCAGCGAAAGCGTATGTTATCAGTTTATCCGTTGAATTAGTAAGATCTATTGGAGATAAACTGCCCTTATTATCAACAGGTGACAATATTAATCTATGAAAATGTCTTATATTTGGTTGTATATCTCTTACAAAACCTCCAGGCGCTAATTGCGCAAGTCTATTTCCATCTGGAAGAAGTTCTGAATAAGTATAACCATTTTTAAAATTAGAAGGATCTGAAGACAACGAAAAATCTGGGGGTAATATAAAATTAACATTTGGGTAAAACTGCGAATTTGTTGAGTCTATAACATTCAAAACTCTAAAAGCTGTACTTGAGTTTTCATTTGTAGTTTCTGGATAGCCCAGTTTTCCTCCAAAATTAGTGCCATTTATATTTACAGAATCATCTACACTTGCAAGAAGGCTATTTGTTGGAAAATCATTTCCGACTGGAAATTTTTTAATCCTATTCAAAAGTATCTCTTGACCAAGAGAGTAATCATTAAAAGGAAATGTTTCTTCTGCTGGATTTCTAAATTCTAAATCTTTTGTAGTTGGTCTTCTAAAAGAAGTTTTGTATAAAAAATTCAAAATTTCTATTTGGTCTAAATTAGAAGTGTCAGACATTTATATTATATACTATTATATTTTTGAAGCTATTAAAACATAAATTGGGCTATTTAGATCTATTGAAGTACTCGAATCTTCGTAAACTAAACTTACCTTGTCTAAACTTTGATGTTTACATCCATTAATGTCTTCATTAGAATAAAAATTTAACAAATTAGTGTCTCCAGAACCTTGTATATATTGCCGTGTCCACCAAGCAGATGTAAAAGAAGAATAAGTAATAGAAGGACTTCCTATTGCCCAGTTAGATCCAAATTTAGCAAATACTAATGCAAAAGAATTACCATAAGGACTTCTACATTCTTGAATAATGCTAGTATCAATCTTTTTATTTTCAAGAAATTCTTCTAGAGATACAGATTTTATTACACCGCCTACTCCAGTATTCGTAAGACTGGTGCACTCTGTTAATAATGAATTTATTTCTAAAAGTACAATTTTATAATTACCAAGAGTACCTTGGAGAGATTGTGCAGCATTTACATTAGTCGGTAAAGAGAGACTCATACCATTTGTTCCAGATGTATAATTATTAGAAAGACCATTAAAAAAACTTTTATCAACTTGATCTGGATAATTTGAAGTATCGACATTAAATGTATTTTTATAAAATAACATTGCAAAGCTATTTGGAATAACTGTATGATCATTGTATTCAAACATTTTATTTGTAGGATCAGTTTGTAACTGAGAAAATAAATTTGTACCGTTACTTGTATTTGGGAAAAATATGTCACTTGGAAATCTTCGAGTAAAATCACTATTATAAGAAGAACGATCACAGTGTATCTTAAAAGTTAAACTTCCATTAATAGAAGTTTGACCATTTAAATTAAAAGCTGTATCTGTATAATTAAGTGTACTTTGTATAAGAGGATTTGTCCCAATGTTACCAACAGTTTTTTGAGATAAATTATAAATATTTGAAGCTGAATAATTACCGGAACCGGTTATTTGATTTGCTGTTATACTAAAGTTTGTTACATTTGTGTTAATACCGAATTCATTCAAGTTTCCGTCAGTGTAACTAAAATTTCCTATTATAAGATTTCCGTTCATAAAAAGATTTGATGTATTTATATTTCCGTAGCTTCTCGTAGAAGCTGTTAAATCTATGCTTCTAACACTAGGTATACTCATTGTAAGAATGTCTTCATTAACTGTCTGAGTTACACCTGTTCCACTTAAGGTTGGATCGCCGACTAGATTATCTATTACAAAATCTAAAGAAGAATCTGTATTAGAATCAACTGGAGAAAAACTCGTGTTTCTGACGAATTCGGTAGTAAATTTTCTTAAATTTGCAGAAGGACTTTCAGATAAAAGATTGAAATTACTAAGTCTACATTCTCCTTTTATTCTAAAGCCTACAGAATTTGCATTTCCGATATATGAATCTTCATGAGAAATTGAATTTATACTTCCAGTTCCGGAATTTATAAAACTTGTAAATCCGTTATATGTAACGCTTTGACGGACATTGTTGTCTATACTTTGTCTTATAGATACTAAATTGTTAACATCCGATATACTAGATCCTATTCCTAAAAATCCTAATGGATTAGTTCCAATATAGGAAACAGAAGGTCTGTCCTGCGGATTAGAAACTTCAAATACTTGGTTACCGCTGTCATTGTAACTAATAAAAGCGGAGGTTGTTGTAGGATAATATTTTACATACCTTGCTGAAAAATTAGGAGATACTACATTTTTATCTGCTGTTGTAGCAAGTGAAACTTCTATATTAATTGGGTCTCTTGTTATAGGAGGATCTGTTATCAAATCAATATTAGTACTAGTGTCTTCTAAAGGGGTTGTACTATCTGTAAAACTACTAGTTTGCTCGAGTGTATTAAGAGTTGAAAAATTTGTTATATAAGACATACCAGGTTTAAGTCTCGGAAGGTCTGCATTAAAGATATTACCATTTTCTATATCTATTGTATAAAATTGATCTGTATTATTAATACTTACGTTATGACCAAAAGACTTGGCTTCATTATATTTTATAGTTAATTGACTTATTCTCGCTGGAGAATTATCATCTTCTATTTCAGTTTGGTCCACTTTCAAAATTAAAGATATAATATCACCAGATGTAGTTGCACTCTGTGTAATAGCAGGGGACGCAGGCTTTCCAATTAGAAAGTTACTATTATAAATAATAATTCTATTATCATCTTGTGTAGTATTTAAATCATTTAAAAGCGGAGGCGCTTCATCTGGAGCATTATTTACTCCAAAAATTCTTATTTTAAGTGGATTAGTTGAATTTAAAAGATCATAACCACTTTGTGTAAGATCTCCTGTAGTTCCACTTGGAAGTCCCACGCCTGATCTTTTAATTGTAAGATTTTTAGACTCTAATGTATCAATTTTCCCCCCAACTATTATACCATCTGTATCTGAGTAAGTTAAAGTTGGGGTTACATCTGGCGTTATTAAAGCTGCTGGTATATTTTCCCAGGAACTTCCATTTAAAAGTTGAACTTTTATAAATTTGATATAAGGTAATGTATTCCCATAATTAGTACCATTTGAATCTAAACCTAAAAAGTTAAGTTTACTTACAACATTCATTTCATCATATTTAGGCAATATTCTGTCAAAATTCCAGTTCAATTCTAACCGAGTACTGAAATTAGAAACAGTACCTTTATTAAATCTATGGGGTTGTTCAGTGAGAAGTCTTCTAAAAGTTTGGCCAGCTTCATTAAGAGTAACTTCTACTGCAGATCCACCAGTTCCATTAACTACATTAGTTACCGTTGTTGTACTTGGTCTACCTAATAGACTACTATTTGTTATAGATAGTCTTTTAATTTGTTCCAATAACATTGCATGTCTGCGATCTTCTAGTTTTTTATAATGTTTTAGATCATAATTGATTACATTAACATTATCATTTACAGAATTTTCAATTTTAAATGTTAAATTATCATCTAAGTTATCTTTTTTACTAAACATTGATAATATTATAATAAATGTAACAATGTAAAATATTATTATTAATGATTTATCCATTAGTTACAATTTAATTTATATAAATTTTTAAAAAATAATTCGTATGATTAATCTTTTAAAAAAAATATATCTTTAATAAATAAAGGTAATATGCTTGATACAAATACCACATTAGTAATTATTATTTTACTCGCGTTGTCAGTAGGATTTTATTTCTTCATGCAAAGAAGTAACCAAGAAATTCCTTCTACAGAAGGTTCTAAAGATCTCTCCAATATTATAAGAGCTATAAGACAGATTAATTCGAGATTAGAACTTCTTGAGAAGAAATACTCGTTAGACAAGGAACAAACTGAAAGATCTAGAAAGAACATCTACGATACTCTTGGTATGCAGATTGAAGCAAGAAAGCTTGATAATATTGCTGTTACTGGTCTACTTGATCGTCACGCCGGTCTTTCTGGAAACACCATAGCAGCGCCTCATTAATTTTTTTTTTTAAATAAAAATAAAATAAATTATATAATTAAGGATGTCAAAAGATATTACAGACTCTATAAATTCAGATCCATTATTATATAATTTATTCTCTAATAATACAAAGGATGACTTTAAAAATTCTAGACCAGTTAATTGGATTAAAATACCAACTAGCTATTTAACTGAAGATGGAAAAGATTCTTCTATATCGATGTTATCAGTTTATACATATTCTGCTGAAGAATCTCAAAATATATACGCATCAATTAGCCAACCTGATGGAGATGATATAGTATTTTCAGAAGATGGTCATGTAGCTTGTGATTTTAAAAAGGCTAAAACTAAAGCCGAATATTTTTATCCAAATCCAGTAGTAACTCCTCCAAGCGTCTCAACGAGACCAGATGATATTTCAAATACGGTTGGAAAATTCACGAGAGATACCAATTTTTCTCCATCGTTTTACTTTTCTGAGAAATTTTTATTTTCAAAGAATTTACTATGGATACTTTATCAGTTACCCGACAAATTTTATAATAAAAATGGCGACACTTATGAGATGTCTTCTACTAAAAAGGACGATTCAATTCCAGTTTATGTTCTTTTGTACAACACTGTTCATCGTCAAAACTTTCAGGTAATTTATGGAAAAATTTTAAATGATGATAATAATGCATTTTCTACTAAACCATATATCGGATCTAATACAGGATATTCTTCAACTATAACCAAATATTGTAATGCATTTAGAACAACAAAATATGTAAGCCCTATTTCTGGAGAAGAACTTGATCACTATGGAGATCCTAGTTGTGAATTTTCTTTTAATAGAGATATGGCTGTATTGGCATTATCATTTTCTCTAAATTTAACACAAGATTCGTGGAAAAATAAATTTTTTAAAGACAAAGAGGCTTATTCTAGTAAGCTTGTTAAATTAACAAAAGTACCAGAAAGCGAAGCTTATTGTTCAAGAGGACAAAGCGGTGGACCTTCTAGATTTATTAGAGAAATAGCAAAGATAGTAGAGGCTAAACAACCAACGAATTCTTTTATGCAAATTTTAACAAATTACAAAATTGCAGAATCTGGCGAAGACGCTGGGGCATCGTATCCAGTGGGTTACAATGATCAACTTCCCAGTGGTTATGAACCAGTTGAATCTACCAATTTTAAAGTTCTCGGAGTAACGTGTGGCGAAAGAAATGTAAGTATAGTCGATTGCTCTATTAATATAAATTCTCAAACTGGAGACATCTCTTTAAACAAAACAAATATCTCAAATCAATGTGGTAATGTAGATGATCCATCTAAGACTCCCAGTGATCCATCTAAGACTCCGAGTGATCCATCTAAGACTCCGAGTGATCCATCTAAGACTCCGAGTGATCCATCTAAGACTCCGAGTGATCCATCTAAGACTCCAGATGATCCATCTAAGACTCCGAGTGAAATGTTTTCATCTTTAGAAGAACTCCTACCGATGATAATATTTTTAATTTTAATGATAATTGCAATTTTAGTTTACATTTTTGTATTTTAAAAAAAAAAAATATATTTTAATTATAAATAAAACATGGGTGATAGTAAATGTCCTCCACCTCCTACTATCGAACAAAAATTTGAAAAAATTAAAGCTGCTTTAGATGGTCTAGGAGGCGACCAGAAGTGTAAGAATACTTTTATGAACGCTGTTGATAACAAATTAGTTAAAGTTGATGCTGCTGTAGCTGCAGCAGTTTTTCCTTTTGGTGTAGGAGGTGCTGCTACATCAGTAACAGACGACGCTCAAAAATTAAATTCTCAACTTTCAAAAGAAGGCTGCGCTGACATTTTTGCGAATATCAATCAGCAGATGGAATCGACTCAAAGTATTCTATGTGAATTGAATCAGGTTAAAAATGTAACATCTCTTAATGGAAGTGCGAGAGCAACTATTAGTATTATACAAATGAAACCAGACAAAGAAATGATAAAGTTAAAAAATAAGATGCTTAAAAAAATTGTAGAACCAACACAGCCCGTAATGCCTCCGTATGAACCTGGTGAACCTTTAGCAGCATACAGACTTGCTCTAGAAGGTTTTAAACTCGCGCAAAAAAACTGGATTAAAGCAAAAGAAATAGTAAATGAAGAAATTGCAAATATTTCTGGAAAGTTTAATTTATCAGGTGTTGATATTAAAAATGTGGCGAATGTAGACATTCAACATATGTCTACGACTAAAAATGTCTCTGTTAGTAATATAGCAGAAGAGTATAAAAAAGTAGTAAAAACTCAAGCTCTTTCTGATCTAAAACAGAATACTGGTTATGGAGCAAATTCTGATACTCTTAAATCTCTTGTAGCTTCAAAAATAGCTAATAAAAATCAAAGTATCACAGATAATATAAATCTTGCTTTACAGAAAGTAGACATCAGTGGTTTTGCAAGCACCGGGTTTAGTCTTGCAGTAGATGGACCTTTAACACTTAAAAATGTAACTATAGATCAATATGCTCAAACTAGAATAATAACGTCCAATATTATGGCTACTGCATCCAATATGGGCAAGTCTATAGCTTTAGATATAATGCAAGAGTCTGCGACCACTACAAAATCTGAACAGACTTCAACTGGTCAAGAAAAACTTATGGCGGAACTACTTAAAGGTCAGTTAGAATTGTCTAAGGCTAATGCAGAGGGAGCTAGTAAATTATTTGGACAATTAACAAGCTTTATGAGTTTTGGTCTCATAGGCATGGTTCTTGTAGGTTTGGTAGTTCTAATGTTTTTACCAAACTTGCTTCCTGGTAAGTCTTCCGGAATTATAGGCATCGTTATTTCTGTTATACTTATTTATCTAATAGCAGCGTGGTTTTTGGGATGGTTTCCATTTTCAAAGAGTAATCTAGAAGAAATTAAAAGATATCGGTTTGATGACATTCCAAGAAGTACAATCCAAGAAGAATACGTTACTCCTTCTTATATACCCGGAAAGAAGAAGACAAAGCGATTGTATTAAAAAATTTAAAGATTAATCATTTAAATAAGTAATGGCGCTTAAAAGAGTAAGCAAAGAAATTAAAAATTTTTATGAAAAACAGTCTTTTAACGAGACTATAAAATGTAACATTGTATATTGTGACACTATGAATCTTATAGAAATAAGTGATAATAATAAAGTTTTAATAAGGTTAATAATACCAAATGAGTATCCATTTAAACCTTATAAAGTCTATAGCTATCATTTATCTAATAAATTATATTATCATACATATATTTCAATGTTAAATGGTAAAAATAAAATACATGATAATAAAATTTTAAAATTCTTTTATAGAAATCAATACAGCAGAAGTACACGATTTTTAGATTTAAATTCAAATGAATGTTATTGTTGTTTTAGTCGCACGTGTCCGTCTCATTGGTATCCAGCTCTAACCGTAAATGATATACTAAATGAATATCTAGAAATTAGTTTTATTTGTAAATACTCAAAACCATATAATTATTTATTTTTAGAAAATATCTATAATAATTTATTTAATAAAATTCCAGAAGAAATAATAGAATTATTTATTAATTTTCAATAAATATATATTAAGAAATAATATATATCTAATGAGAAGAATGAAGGTAATT
>Ga0222716_10002680_pt1 | contig 14430 bp, 36 predicted proteins | sample C33_13DmetaG_FD_165044 | JGI IMG/M metagenome (GOLD analysis project Ga0222716, IMG submission 165044) | Estuarine water microbial communities from San Francisco Bay, California, United States - C33_13D | ecosystem: Environmental > Aquatic > Marine > Unclassified | place: USA: California... | reverse complement strand
ACATTGCAACAAGATCAATACCTATAGTATCATAGGCTTTCAAATCTTCTGCAAGCATTACTTTTGTACCAACTCCATCACAAGTTGAAACAAAATACTTCCCTGCCATACGCACTACAGCTCCAAACTCACTAAAGCCTAAGTACTTTCCAAACTCGTCTGCGTCTTTCTGTTGCTTTGATAAGCTCATACTACCCCTCTGTAAATATTTTAGTTAGATTTTCGTAACCACCTATGTGGTCTCCATTAAAGTAAATTTGAGGCACAGTTTTAGCATAGGGAAAGTGAGAAGTAAAATCTTCAACCTCATAATCTACTCCTAGTTTTAGTACTATATACTCTACGCCTTTTTCTTTACACAGTGCTTCGGCCATATCGCACCAAACACAACTATTTTTACCATAAATTGTTGCCTTATTCATAGTACTGGTACTCCTCGTTGCTCCCACGTAAGTGGTTGAAACTCTTTTTTCCTTTCTTCTATTAGAGAGCGCAGTTCTACATTCTCAGCTTTGAGACGCTCAATCTCTGCCTGCATCTCATCTATTTGTTTTAATAAAGATTCTTCCCATGTCATTATACTACTCCTGTTTTTATATAGTATTGTTCTTTATAAGGGTCAAGTTTTTCATTTGCAATATCGCAGAATCTTTGGGCAGTAGCTTCTTTGTGCCACGATCCCATGTACTCAGTACACCATTCTCCGTCTATGTAAGTACACTTTAATACCATACTCATTACACTACTCCTATGTCATGACTCTTTATAGTTGTGGTTACTAGTCTGCCGTATTTATCATAGATATAAGTGGCGACTTCCTGTACTTCATCCTTTACTTTAACCGTGGTTTTTACATACCCCTGCTCTTTCTCGTAATCTACGGGAGGAGGGTTGTGAGGGACTCGTACAACTTGTGAAATACCTTCAATCATACTACACACCAAGCAAACAAAAGATGCTTATACCACTTGTTAAACTCAACGAAGTGACTTTCTAGTTCAAACCTTACAGTATCACCATAGATGTCCGTAAAGATTTTCATATCCCACTGTTGTTGTTCACAGTTCTCTTTGCACCATTCAATACAATCGTTTCTTAGATCACTATGTGTTGAGGATACAAAAGGTGTACCCATTCGCCAGACACGTTTATGTTCGTCTATTTCTTGCGGTGTCATTCTTTTGTCTCCCACGGTAAAGGTATTTTCTTACCTCTACGCTTTTCTTCACTAATGTGTACAACCATATAGCAATAAAGTGATAGAGCTAAAAAGGTTATAACAACAACTAAAGAAGAAAGTGCTACCTCTGCTACAGTCCATACCCAAGCTGACCAAGTCATACGTCTAACCTTGATTCAGTCGTAGATTTATAACTACGCTTGACCTTCCTAGCTTCCCGTTTATTTTGTACTACACCCCAAGATATTCCTACGAAAAGGACGATAAAAATGACTGTTGCTATAAAATCAATTATATTCCATAATATATCCATTAGTCCCATACTCCTTTTGTGGCTGTTAAGCCTTCCTGAACTCTCTTAGCGTCTTCTGCCAATTGTTTTTGTACTATGTAATCCCCTAGTATTTTCTCAATTCCTATCTGTACTAAGAGGTCTAGTACGCCCGCCTCTACATCCAGCTCTAAAAGTGTGGAGCCGTCTGCCATTTCTACTATATCTGTTACTTTTATGTTCACTAACGTCTCTCCTATTTAAAATTAAAACTTTTTTATGTAATCTCCAACTTACTCACAATTTGTTTATGTCCACATGGGCAAAAAAAGTACTATATTTATGCCAAAAACTGTGATAAAATAAATACTAAATTGATGAGTAATAAGATCACTATATAATTCTTACCAACTCATTGTTACGATAACAGTTTGGAATATTAATACGCTTGGAGTGGAATCGGAATTAAAGGAGATTCCATCTCCGAACCTATTATATTATTCCAAGTGATGTTGAGTAACAACAAAAACCTCGTTTCAACTATGTACTTTGTAACGATTCTATCAAGTGTCAATGACCCCGATAATCTAATAACTTCGTTACGACTCACATCCCATCCTGCCTTAACTATAAATCCCTTAAAATTATGCCCAATTCGCGATGGACTTTTTAAGCCTCTTTCTTCCGTTACACCTTTCTTACAATTTTCCATAGTTGATCCTTAGGCATAGTAATTTGTTAAAACCCCGTTGAGACCCCTGTTTAAGATATAGAGTCTCGTAGTTGTTTAAGAATATTTTTAGGAGACTTTTCCAACCCCGTTAAACTTTCGTGATTCATACCAAGAACATCCTCTATTTCTCTCACGAGTTGTTCCTTAGTTATAGGACTTTCGCCTGTTTTCGTCTTGTAGACGGAGCGGCGATACACTCCTTCTCTACTAAGTTTACCAATTACGGACTTAGGAGATTTCTCCAAAGCATCAGCCAGCCTATAAACTGTAGCCCTACTAGGGTCGTTTATATACTCTTTGACCATGTACTCTGTCTGTTCATCGTTATAGTTCATTCTTCTTCCTCGGGTGGTTTAAAGTATACTGTGATTTTACCTGTAGCTGGATCGGTCTCCATCCCTACATAGTTGCAAAACTCCAACCATTCAACTGCTACATTCTCAGCCCCAATGATTTCTGCATATTTCTGTACTAGCTCTTGGTATACATCTTCAGAATCTTCACACTGCTTATGCAATAGGTCTAGTCCTATCTCTACTTTACGAATTGCATCGTACATGCTTCTCATTCCATCTTGCATATCTGCCATTTTTACTTCGAGATGCGATTTGTCCTGCATGTTAGGGAATTGATATATTTTTGCCATGTGTATTTCCTCCTTATGACCATTATTATAATAGAGTTAAGGAAAAATGTCAAGAAATATTTTAAGTGAGGTCAGGAAATTTATCCGGAATTTTTGCAAGAACTTACAAAACTTCAGATAAAAAAATACCTCCACTTGGGAGGTATTCTATGGATGAAAGAGAGACCGCCTACGCTCTGCAATCACTACCTATGTGGTAGCACCTCGATTCTTGATTTTTACTTGTATTAGGTTATAACAGAATCTACAAACACAAACCTCCCTTTGACCGGCTCAAAGTTACAAAAGCCCCTGCACCATACGCTTTAGACAGCCCTGCGAGGTAGGCTGTGCCAGTACGTCCGCGAGATCAAAACTACACCTACGGATTCGGCTTATCTCTCAAGCATCGTTACTGGACTTACTAGAAAGACAACTGTATCAAAGATACCTGATGCTTTCCTCACTTTTGAAACATTATTATACTAACATTTAACCATTTCGTCAAGAACTATTTTTCGAAAGGTTGGCAGACCAGTAGGGATTCGAACCCCAATCGCAAGGATTTGGAGGCCTGCATCTTACCGATTAGAACACTGGTCTAATTTGGTGGAAGAGGTTGGATTTTAACCAACTGACCCTTACAGAATATCGGGTCCTACGTACACATTTAGCGTACTCTTCCTAAATTTACTTAAAAAAGCACACTAAGAGCTAGGTCGGGCACCAGTTTTACTAGCTTTATCTCACTATACCCTAGACAGCTACCTAGGTCTATCGAGTCCCTGTTAATAAAGACGTCAGTGGAGGCGTTCTCTCTGCAGAAAGTACCAAGCTGATCGTAATGTCCCTATTATAAACTCCCGTCCCCAACGCGTACTCATAACAAGTACCACCCTGGTCATAAGGCTTTTAATCTTAATGTGCTTATTTAAGCAGGCTCGTTGGGTAATAAGGTGAGCCAGACCCCATCTAGCCTATGCGGCTAGAGAATAAACGTCATCGTTTGCGTTTAAGTTAAGTATAGAGATTCTCCACTTACCTTCGCTGTATGTCGATTCCTAGTTCAGCCCCATCATAAACATACTTCGCAAATATACTTATGGTGGAGCTGGAGGGATTCGCACCCTCGTCCATTACAGTTATTCTTAGCTTCTTCAAATTTCTATGACAATATTATACTTTGTTTTAGTACTTTTGTCAAGAACTTTTTAAGAAGAAGAAGCCAGAATTAAAACAATCACTGGAAAAGCCAACAAAGCTACTACTTCTAGAACTTCAACTATGTAGTAATTGCTGTTTTTCACTGAGTAATACCTCTACGAGTAAGTTCGTTTCTAAACTTTTGTTTGTGCTTAGGTCTAGTATTACTGTTTTCTAGTGCTGCTACTAAGTCTTTGGTAGAAGTACATTTTAAGTAATAATGTACTGTCTTCATTTTCTTAGCCTTGCGGTCTACCATAATTTTTGCTGACTCTTTAAACTTTGCTGGCATTTCCTAGCTCCTATTTTATACTGTTTGTGTGTTTCGTACTGCTTCTACCAATTTCTGTAGATCAACTTTTGTAGCTTTTGCTAGAGTAGGCACTTGAACACCTACTAATGCTTGAAGCTCTGCCACTATGTCTTCTTTACGAACAACAGGAGCACCACTTTTAGTTAGTCTAGCCTGAGCTTTGTAGATGCCCATGTTAGAGAGTTTAGCAATAACACTGCGAACTGGCTTTTCTAATTCTGCTGCTAATGTTTCCGCTGTTTCTCGAGTAGGATTAGCACTATAAACTTCTTCCATTCGTGCAACCATCTCGTCTGTGTAGTTACGTTCTACGTTTTTGTCGTTATTCATCTTATTTTTTCTCCCGAAAAATATGTTTGTTATCCAATTCATGCGTACTATTATATTACTTTAACCTTTAAATGTCAAGAAGTATTTTAACCTACCTCTTTATTTTCTTCGCTTTCTAGGTAATGAGATAGAAAGGCTAATTCATAGCCTCGAGCTTCTATCTCCCAAGGAGAAAACCAATAGTCTCCTGACCATTCCACGCCTTTGAAAAAAAGACCCTCGTCTGTTAGATCCAGTCCGTCTAATTCATACTGTTTTATATGAACCATTTCATGAGCTGCTATTCTAACTATATCAGAATCAGACGCATTTCGAAGAAAATGACTGTTAAATATCATAGAGTAAAAACCCTCACACTCTATGTCTGTCTCAGCATCGTTTTCATACGGCATTTTACCTGTTGAAATCTTCACCTCAATATCAAGATTGAAGTATCCAGATACCATTTCGATAACGTCTTGTATAATTTTTACTTGTTTCTTTATTTTCATACTATGTATTATAATCTCTTTCAGTTTGAATGTCAATAATTATTTGTCAAAGTTTGGAACTATATCAAAAAACATTTCCTCACCATACATGCACTCAACTATCTCTTCTGCTTCCATGTCCAGAGCAAATTCATATCCGTCGTTTAGCAACTGTTCACACCATTGGTCTAAGCGTGTCTGCCACTGTCGTTCGGTAAAGTACTCGAATCCCCCATCTGCTATATTAAATGTTACAATCATTATTCATACCTCGGTCGTTCAGCGGGAAAGAATTCTTCCCCAGGTTCGTCGTTAACAAGAGAGATAACCTCAGTCTGGCCCCATGCACCACCGATTTCGATGTAATCGTCGTCGGGAATACCATTAGGATCCTTTCCATCAGTAGGGCTGTTGCCCATCAGATACCTTGATTTTACTTTGTAATCAGTACCAAACCTGATAGCTTTAGCAATAGCCTCAGCCTCTACCTTAGGCATTGGGCCTAGGCATTCTACTAATTCACCTGCCATAAACCACCAGCCACCCTCTTCTGGGCCACCATAGCATTGGTAGGTCTCATATACATTTACATACTGCTTAGTTAGATCACGCTTGAACATTTTGGTACTCTCCTTAAATTATGCATCTATTATACTGTATCCAGCAAAATATGTCAAGAGATTTCTACTCATAAGGCCAACACAATCGAATTCCGGGGGGCCGGACGCGGGGTTGTCATGTCAAATATTATTTTCGTTAATTTACCACAATTTTCGTACATTTGCAACCCCGTTGCGGGGTCTCCCATAATTATCTTTAATTTGCCAGACACGCCAAATAATGCTTGACCCCGCGCACGCTTTCATGTATAATATACCACATAGGATTCCGACTCGCGTCGGCGCAGGGAGAGACTTGCTCGGGGTTAAACTAATTTGCCCAATGGTGTAAATAGTACTTGACATCGTTGTTCTACTACTGTATAATCGGCGCCGGAGGAGACTTGGCTTTTGGTTTATTTGCCCCTTTCCCGTAAAAAGTACTTGACACCGTTGCTCTACTACTGTATAATCGGCGCGACCGCGCCAAAAGACCTGTCAAATTGTGGATTACTTGCCCCACACCCGCAAAAAAGACTTGACAATAGGCAGAAATAGGCGTAAAATGGCGCGGGGTACACCATAGCTTCGGAACTTCACTCTCGCACTGGCGCCCCCGCGCCAAAAAATTCAATAGATCAGGAATTTTTTGGCAGCGGGAGTGTTTCACGTGAAACCTAACGACCCTGGTGAGGGGCGCCCCCCTCAGTTTAGATATCCCAGACGTCCCCGAATAATTCTTTTAGTCTGGGCTCGTACCAAAAACGGCCACCTACTTCCACGTGGGCATCACTTTCCATAATAAAATCGCGCAGCGTCCTGAGTTTAACCTCCAGAACAATAACAGTTTCTACAGAAGTTTCTTGATATTCTTCTTCTACCATTCTGGTTTTAGTTTCTGTAAATTCCCTATCTATCTCTCTAATCATTTCCATTTTTTGTGCCCCTTAAATAAATTGTTGTATAAAGTAAAAAATTGCAGTGCCCCATATGAGCAAATCGGTTATAACAGAATAGCCTAGATACATCGCAGCTAAAATTCTCATAAGCGCCCCTTAATGAACCTGTTTGTAGTTGATCCATTGACGGGTTTCAACCCAAGTATCTACCCAACCATTTTCTAGTTGTTCTTCCATCCAGTAGTGCGCCACACCATATAGTTGGTGAGCATCATCACCAAAAAGAGTTTCGCATTCCTGCATTAACGCCTCGCAGGCGTCTCCTATTGTAACTTCGATTTGATCATTTGACATTTTAAGCCCCTTAGTTGATCGGTTAGTAAAGTTCGATGATAATGAAAAGTTGTATGATAATCATTAACAGCGGGCAAACAGTGCGGATAATTTCCATTTGCATTTTGAGGCGGATTAGTTCCGCCTCGTTTTTTGGTATTAGAGTCATGCTACCTTGCTCCCGTGTACGTTAGCATCTTCGCCCGCATTTTTATTGACAAGCCGCCAAGGTGCGCCGTTGATCTTGCCGTAGGGCACACGCTTTTTTAGTTTAAAGCATTCTGCCATAATAAACGTCTCGATTCTAGCATCAGATAGTGCAGTGTGATCTTCAATAAAAGAATAATCACCAGAACAGTAGCGATGCGCGAATTCTGCGCCAGTCTTGATATTTCCGGCAGGTGATACCCACCCCATCTCCCGCGCTATGTTAGCGTAAGCCCGTTGGCTCAGTTTGGTTTCACAAGCGAATTGCCAAATATCCAAAATTTCGATTGCAGATTCTAAAACCTTGCCCTCATAGCCTAACGAATTATGAGTTTGAGCCATAACGCGAAAATCGAAACCGGCATTATAAGCCGCGATAACGCCTACACCATAATCAGCGATATCCTGATTCATTTGCTCGATGATCTCAATCCAAGGTTTTAGAGTGATCTCACCATCCTGAAGCATACGAGCGTAGTGGGTAAAATGTTTACCGGCATAGAATGCGCCCATCATTTTTTTGGGGTCGGTAAAATTTTCCTCGACAAGCCAGTTTCGCTCAAGCTCGATGTTGCCTTGCTTGTCATGCACCGTGTAGCCTACATCGTAAACGTGGCCTTCTAATCCTACGGTTTCAGTGTCGAGAGTCAAGAATTTCTTTTTCTGGAACATATCTTATGCCTTTAGTTTTTGATTAAGTTGTATAGCGTTTCGGGTAATTATACCGAGTTCGTCGGCCATGTCAAGCACATTTTGATTATCATCGAAAAAAATTGTGTGCCTAGTCCAACGTGCTGCGGGTATATGCTTAAAGTGCCAGAATAATAGCGCCTTTTTTAGTTGTGCGTCTGGCGTATCGTCCCCGTCAGCGCGTGACAGTAGCGCATTATATCGCAGGTTATTAGCCTTTAAAAAAGCGATATCATCCGGTGACATAACGCGAGCTGTGCATATAATCACAGTGTGACCTTTAGAGAATACCGAGCGCATTACGTTAGCGAGTGGTAACAGTTTGTCACGGTTGATCATTTCAGCAGTGCAGTTATCACGCCATGCATCGAGATCCAGTGACCCGTCAGGTCGCGTTAGTTGCCTGTGGCTTGAGTCAATGACCGTGTGATCGAGATCAAATATAAAATTCATTTTGAAGACCTAATTAGTGATAATGTGAAGCCTATTATACTGGAAAGATTCAACACGATCAAGTTATATGTGTCTGATGAATATGCCTGTATAGTTAGCAGTGATAAGCCAACGATAGCCATTTTCAAGCCTAATGGTCGCGCCATGTTGAAAGAGGCGGCGACCATAACAGCCGCCCCAATCCACCCGATTACCTCGATCACGCGAAGGACTCCAGAATAGAAGACAATTCAGCTTTCGTTAGATCACCCTCTCGATCTGGTAAGCCTAGTTGATCCCGTATGCTAAACAGGATGTCTGCCTTAGTTGGCCCCATAACTTTTTTAGAGGCGGCTCGCTTAGGCTTGCTTACATATTCAAGCCCTAGACTACGCGCCTTGCTTATAACCGATTGGTGGTTAATACCTTCCCAACCCGCCGCCAATTCCTTAGCTTTCTCAAGGTTAAGAGGCTGCGCCGCAGTCATTACCGCGACCATTTCATCTGTATAATTTGACATATTGTCCGTTCCTTTTAGTGTAATGCTTGATTGCATGGGGTGGATTATACCACAGTTTCTAATTTTGTCCAATACCGATTTGGAATAAGCTAATAGCATTTGGTTATAAGCGCCCTAGTTCATCGTGCGTCAATCCGAGCACGATTGTTAGCAAAAAGCAAATAATCGTGCCAAATAAATCACCAATAAATGCAAAGCCTAGGCCGCCTATAATTGAAGCAATTAATAAAAAACCTATTCCTAACGATAAAAAAATTCGCATGATGCTATTCTCCTGAATCTACATAGTGTGCAGAGATGTAAATCGTCTCACCCTCGCGAGTGTCGATCATTACCTTATCCGTCCTAGCAGAGTGATATCGAACGACACCCTCGCCAGACATATATCTATCAGAAAATAAAACCATCTCACCTTGAACAAACATAGTTAACCCCTTGTTGGTATGGGTAGGATTTTACCACAATATGCAATTCTGTCCAATACCGATTTCGCATAAGGATCTAGGTTCTTATAACTTTTCGGCATAGCCTGGCACCGCCTGGGTCGCCCCTTTTTTTACCTGTCAGGCACCGCCTGGGTCGCCCCTTTTTTTACCTGTCAGGCACCGCCTGGGTCGCCCCTTTATTTTTTTGTTAGCATGAATGCGAATGCGAATCATTCGCATTAGGGGGCGGTAATGAGACTCATTCTCATCGCGGCCGCCCGCGCTCCCCCACACGTACTACTTTATGTATTTTCAAAATATGTTAAAGGTGCTTTAAGACTTGCTGAAACCATTTTCCTTATACCCCAACTCAAAAAAAATTCTTGACAATTTCCTTAAAATATCATATACTATGTCCGAAATCAAAGAAGATTTCAAGAACTTGGACACACAGGAGGTCCGTTATTCGTATGATGAAAAAAATAATGTCTCATTTGGACATATGGTTCCCATTTGTAATGATCGCGCTATTAGCAATTCCTTTAGCCCCAATACTTATGTAACTTTGTCCTATACTCGCAATTAAGAAGCCGGTAGCTCACGCTCACTGGCTTTTTTCGTATACGTACTCAAAAAAAGTTCTTGACATTATAACCTTCCCCAAGTATAATAGCGAATATGGGTAAAGAAATAACCACAATCTCTCCGGAAGGACTCGAAGTAGCAAATTCTTATTTGCAGTTCGGGAATATTCACGGAGTCGTCGAGCAACTAGGCGTTCGAGAAAACAAAGTAGTCGAAATCCTAAATAAACGAGAGGTCAAGAAATACATTGATACTGTTTATTTAGACATGGGTTACCGCAATAAGAATAATATTGCTAATGTACTGGACGAAATGATTGAAAACAAACTAGAAGAAGCAAAAGAAACTGGTGTTTATTCTAGTAAAGATCTTGCCGACTTATTGCAAATGGCCCATAAAATGAGAATGGACGAAATAAAAGCTCAGACAGAACTTGAGAAAGCTCAAGGTACGAATGTAAAAAATCAAACAAATGTACAAATTAATGAGGGGTTACCCTTCGGCCAGGGTAACTACGGTAAGCTCATGGAAAAGTTGATAAAATGATGTCTGATGATGATATAAATAATTTAAAGGCCGAGCTTCGTGCTTACGAAGAAAGGTGGGTAACAACTTTCAATAGATTAGATGATATAGACAGAAAATTAGATGCAATGGAGTCTAGACAACTCACAATGGGAGGAGCAATTATCTGCTTTTTAGCAGGGCTGGTAGTTACTCTTGTAATGGCAATGTAACCAATTTAGGTAAAATAATGAAAAGACTATTAATATTGCTGCTATGCTCGTCGGCAGCATTAGCTGAAGAGGATGTAATAGTAACAGACTCAACAACAACGAGTGACATTAACAGTACAACTACTACAACGTTAAAGTCTCCGCCTCCTTCAGCAATTACTCCAACAATGAATATTTCTAACTCGGATCTCTGTACAGTAGGAGTAGCCGGAGCGGTACAAACACAAATACTTGGTATCTCAATGGGTACTACTATGAGAGACATGAACTGTGAGAAGCTGAAGAATGCTAAAACTCTTTATGATATGGGAATGAAGGTAGCAGCAGTTTCAGTAATGTGTCAAGACAAGCGTGTATTTGATGCCATGATGATGGCAGGTACACCATGCCCCTACGATGGATTAATAGGGCCCGCTGCAAAAGCAGGCTGGGAAACCCATACAGAGGTTCAACCCATAGATGATAAAGACAAAGGAAAAATGAATGAGACTACGAAAAAAACAGGCTGGGCTCTTGGCGGTATTGCTAGTCTTTTACTCATCCTACTCTTGCTCTGAAATTATTTACGGACAAGGTAGAACGGAGGCCTATAATTGGGTGATGCAAAATATTCTCCCACAACAGGCGGGTCTCACCGTGGGGAATGTTATATACCGCTACGAAGCAGTAAAAGTCTTAGAAGACGATATGATTGTACATGTGCAAAATAAAAACCCTCTAGGTTCTGGTTACACTTTTAGAGAGACTGACGATTGGTCAGGTCTAAAAGGAAACAAAATATATAAAATTATACCTGTAGGAGAGATCCCGCTAGAACTTTGGGGAGATGGCTCTATAGAGGTAGAAGGTACAGGAAGTGTCATTAATCCTTCTGTAGTATACACTTATAAGTACGATCCCTGTTTTGACCCTCAAGCTGATCCGAGCTGCCCCAATTACGTAATGCCTTTTGACCCCAATATGCTTCCACAGGTAGAATTCAACGACCCTTTGCAGGATGAACTCATTCTAGCAGAAATGGAGAAGAAAGCAAAGCTAGAAGAGGAAGAAGAATACGAGCGCAAGATGCGCATTAAAAAAGCAACAATAAATTTAGAAAAAATGCTGGGAGGAGTTAATGCCTCTGCAATGGATACTCAAGCTGCGGCACAAGAAGCAGCATTGTTTGCTATGAACTATATACCTTCGTCCTATACCAACTCCTTAAACGGGGGTACGTATCGGGATGTGCCTATGCTACTAGATACCTTTTTGCCTAAAAATATAAAAAGTAAAAGACTTGAGTTCGCCCAACAACAAAAACATGAAGACATGATAAATACTCAATACGATAGATAGCTATCAAGAAGTGCTCTTTTGCACTAGGAACCTAGTTTTATGAAAAAACTCTTATTTTTAATCCCTGCAGTTGCCTGTGCAAACACCGCAGTAGCAAACATACCCATTAACGGAGTTGTAGAATCTAAGTGTGTAATTATTACAGACACTGACGGAGTCTACGGAAACCCTACAGCTGATAAGCTAAGTACTACCGCATCAGATGGTGGCGTTGTTCCAATCATTCGTTATGATATTATTACTGCGGACGCTTATAAAGCCGTAGTAACTACTCCAAATAGTTTTTCCTCTTCACCGTCTTTAGATGATGTAGTCGAATGGACTAGCTCTACTAGTGTCGGAGATCAATCGGATGCAAACATGTCAGCATTTGAAACAAATAAAGTAGTGTATAATAATGGACACACTACAGAATTCGATCTAACTATTGCAGGAACTGTATGGTTTGATGTGTCCTCTGTGGCAGAATACGGATATGGAAAAGCATTTCCTGCAGGTGACTACACTGCTTTAATTACTGCAGAGTGTATTGCCCAATAATGAAAAAGCTGTTTTTGTTTTGTTTTTTAATGGTTAGTGTTCAAGTAAGTGCTCACCAATTTACTCCAACTTATCCACAGTTATCTCTGTCCCATATAGAAGGAGTTTATAAAACAGAAATGGTACTTTTTAATAATAGAAACGATATCGAATACTACGGGTTAGATGTGTTTGATAAAAACTGGAACCCAGTACGTTTTGCTAGTGAAAATAAAGTAGTTCCCCTAAGCTACCAAGAAAGAAAATACGTGAATATTTATATAAGAGAAATGGATGTAAGCTCAGCTCTGTATATTTGTTCTAAATCCAAGATACTAAAAAACGTAAAGGATCCGTCTATAGTAGCTTCCAGAATATGTTCAAAACTAAAGTGAGGCTTAGTGAAGGTTTTTATACTTATAATATTGCTGTTTGTAAGTTTTTGGGTGCAAGGAGATTCAAGTTCTCTTAACTTGAATCTACCTAGCTCTCCTCAAACTTATGCATCTGATCGAATACGTTCAGGTACTTTAGATTGTCAAAATGCAATAGGGTCTTCCACAAACGTGGAAGTAGGTGTAGTAGGCTTTATTGATAACGGATATGATAGCCCTTATGTTGTTGAAAATAAAGCTAATCCGATAAGAAGTAATGATATAGGAGTTTATGCTCGTATTAATATACCTATAGGAGCCCCTCAAGAAAGAATTAATTGTAATACACTCTATCAACTAGAACTAGAAAAGAAAAGGATGGAGGTAACTAAATTAAAAGAGGAAATTGCAAACTTAAAAAATCTGCAATTTACTGATTCAAAGGACGAATAATGGCAGAGTTTGAGATCGCAGGTATGACCTTTAAAGGCGGCAAAGCAGCCGTAGTGTTTACCGCGCTTTCTACTCTTGGTGGCGCATCATGGGCAGCTTTCGAATTCTATAAAGACTATACAGATATGAGAGAAGTAGTACAAAACATAGATGTAGACGCTATTGCAGCACGAAACGATGTAATGGAAACAAAACTAGATGAAGCTATTGAATATACTCGAGATATCAAATCAGGACTACGTGATGATATACTTCGTATCGAAAAACAAGCGGACAGAGCCGAAGATAAAGTACGAGCGTCTGAGGAAAAAGTAAGAGGGATGATAGATAGCGCAAGCGAACGCTTCGAAAATAAGAGAGATGCACTTAGTTCCGACACTAGCAGAGAGATAAAAGAATTAGAAGAAAGACTTGAGAAAAAGCTGCAAAGAGCCCTAGACAATCCATTGTCAGACTAACCTAACCAAAAAAATTTCTTGACATTTAAAATAATGTTCTTTATAATAAACGTTGAGTTAAAAATATAAATAAAGGGCTTGTAGCCCCTAGAACTTAATTTAAGGAGTTACAATATGTTTCAATCAAAAGGGAATTGGGTAGGATACCTACCAGGAATAGGTAAAAAAGCCTTCGCAACTAAAGAAGAGGCAGAGGCTTACGAAAACGGAACTGAGAAGCTGAATAAGCTCCAAGAAGATAGCAGAGCTAACTGGTATGGAGAAGCGAAGCATGGCGGTGAAGAGGAAGAGAAAGTCGACGAAGAAGCCAGTTCCGACGAATAAAAAACTTTATGCAAAAGTAAAAGCTCAAGCAAAGCGGAAGTTTGCAGTATATCCTTCAGCTTATGCAAATGGATGGCTTGTAAAAACTTACAAAGCCAAGGGCGGTAAATACCGCATGGGGAGCAAGTAATGCCAGCAGGAAAAGGTACCTACGGAAAGAAAAGAGGGCGTCCAGCCAAGAAACGTAAAAACGGAAAAAAGAAAAAGAAGTGACCGTCTAAACGTTAGTCCGGGAGACTAAAATGGCAAAACCGAAAGGAGGACTTACTAAGTGGTTTAAAGAAAAATGGGTAGATATCTCTCGTCCTAAGAAAGGAGGTGGTTACGCCAAGTGCGGGAGAAAGAAAGCAAAGAAAGGCAAATACCCCAAATGTGTTCCAAAAGCAAAAGCAGCTCGTATGACTGCAGCTCA
>Ga0222716_10002679_pt1 | contig 14435 bp, 26 predicted proteins | sample C33_13DmetaG_FD_165044 | JGI IMG/M metagenome (GOLD analysis project Ga0222716, IMG submission 165044) | Estuarine water microbial communities from San Francisco Bay, California, United States - C33_13D | ecosystem: Environmental > Aquatic > Marine > Unclassified | place: USA: California... | reverse complement strand
ATGCTGAATCCCAGAAGAAAGAGGCCGAACGCCTCCGTAAAAACCTTTCTGAGGGCGAAGGCGTACTGGTCAACGAGGCCAAAGCGCGCGTAGCATCTGAACTTAACAGCGCGAAGCGGGCCTACAAGGAGGCTTACGAAGCTGGTGATCCAGACGCAGTGCTCGAAGCACAAATGCAGCTGTCTAAACTACAGCTAGAGGCTGATCGTGTTGAAAATTGGAAGCCCGCGAGGCAGGCCGTACAAGACCAATCTGCCCCAGCACCGCAGGCAGCACCGCGCATCCCCAAACCGGACGTTAAAGCCCAACAATGGGTTGCTGAGAACGATTGGTTCCAGAAGGATACGGGCATGACACGGTACGCTATGCTCGTACATGAAGAACTATTAGAGTCTGGCGTTGATTCTACGTCAGATGTGTACTATGATAAGATAAATGAGGCCATGCGGTCTCGTTACCCAGATCGCTTTGCAGACGTGGAACCCGAGGTTCGACAACCACAACGTAAGGCTGGCTCCGTGGTGGCCCCGGGCGGTAGAAATACCGCTGCACCACGCAACAAAGTTGTCATCTCCTCATCGGAGGCCGCAATCGCCAAGCGCCTCGGATTATCCGTCAAGGAATATGCGGCGCAAAAGCTAAAGGATATGCAAAATGGCTGATCGTAAACCACGCACAACGGAAACCCGTGAAATGGGCGAACGTCGCAAACCTTGGAAGCGTTCGTCAATGCTGCCTACCCCCGAACCACGTGACGGGCTTTCCTTCCGTTGGATTCGCACATCTACTTTGGGTAATGCAGATATGACAAACGTATCTGGGCGGTTTCGTGATGGCTATGTGCCTGTAAAGGCAGTGGATTATCCTGAGCTACACATCATGTCAGATATTGATTCTCGCTTTAAGGACAATATCGAAGTTGGTGGGTTATTGCTTTGCGCTATCCCGACCGAGCTACGAGACGACCGCATCTATGGCCAACTTGAGTCTGCACAAAATCAGGCTGAAGCTGTCGATAGGAACTACATGCGTGAGTCTGATCCGCGTATGCCTATGCTCAGACCAGAGCGTAGTTCGCGGTAATCATCTGGTAAGGGGCGGCTGCTCTTTACTGTTATAGTAAATGAATCTGGAGGAAGAGCATTATGGCTACTACAGCTGCTCCCTACGGCCTAAAGCCGGTAAAACGTGCCGACGGTATGGCCTACGCTGGGGCGACATCCCAGTACCTGATCGACCCTGCTGGAGAAGGCACAAACCTTTTCTACGGTCAAGTCGTTCATATCGGTGCCGATGGTTACATCGCACTATCAACTGCAACAGGTGCCGACGGCACAACTAACGCATTCCCAACAGGTACAACCTTAACTGGTTCGCTTGGTGTGTTTGTAGGTTGTGAGTACGAAAACGATCAAGGTCAGACGACCTTCTCGCAGTACTACCCATCTGGCGCAATCAACGCGAAAGCCTTGGTTGTAGACGATCCAAACGTACTGTTCCAAGTACAAGCAGATGGCGCTATGGACCAGTCTGACATTGGTGCGAACACTTTCTTCGCAGCTGCTCAGTCTACATCTACTGGCAACACTGCTACTGGTAACTCCACAAGTGCCGTTGATGCGACAACTGTGACTACCACCGCCGCCTTCCGTATCGTGTCCGCAGTATCTCCAATTGGCGATGCGTTCCCTGATCTGTTGGTTAAACTTAACCCCGGCTACAGCAGCATGACTAACGCTGTTGGCCTGTAAGGAGGGATAAAACATGGCTATCTCACGCGCACAGGCGCTTAAAGAACTACTTCCCGGCCTCAACGCCCTTTTTGGTCTTGAGTACGGCAAGTACGAAAACGAACATGAAGACATCTATGAGACAGAAACTTCGGAGCGTAGCTTTGAAGAGGAAGTCAAACTGTCTGGTTTCGGTGCAGCACCAACAAAAGCTGAAGGTTCTTCTATTGCATATGACAATGCGCAAGAAGCGTTTACAGCTCGCTACACCCACGAGACAATTGCTATGGGTTTCGCCATCACTGAAGAAGCGATGGAAGACAACCTGTACGATTCGTTGTCCTCACGTTACACAAAAGCCTTGGCTCGCGCCATGGCCTACACCAAGCAGGTTAAAGCTGCTTCATTGCTCAACACGGGCTTTGACACTTTCCAGTCTGGTGACGGTGTAACACTGTTCAGCACTGCACACCCAACAGTCGGCGGTGGTACAAACTCTAACCGTCCAGCGGTTAGTGCTGACCTTAACGAAACTTCTCTTGAGCAAGCGATTATCGACATTGCAGCATATGTAGACGAACGTGGCCTTTTGATCGCAGCGCGCGCCCAGAAGCTCATCATCCCGTCTGCTCTGCAGTTCGTAGCAACTCGTTTGCTGCAAACAGAGCTTCGTGTAGGTACAGCTGACAACGACATCAACGCGATCAGCACAAACGGCGCTGTTCCCGGTGGTTACGGTGTCAACCACTACCTCACCGATGCTGACGCTTGGTTCCTGACCACAGACATCCCGAACGGCATGAAGCACTTCGTACGTTCTCCGATGGCTACTGGCATGGACGGCGACTTCGACACTGGCAACGTGCGCTACAAAGCGCGTGAGCGTTACAGCTTCGGCGTTTCCGACCCACTGGGTATCTACGGTTCACAAGGCGCGTAAGCTCCTAGAACTCAAACCAACTCCGGTTTGGAAGGCTCCGCTTCGGCGGGGCTTTCTTTTTGTGAGTACATGTTGTATGCTTGGCCAACGGGTACAACATTAGCTTTGTAGACAGGTATCTACCCGCCTGACGTTGCATAGACTACAGAGCGAATCCTTATGCAAAGGGTACTAAAATGGCTTCTACTACATTCTCAGGTCCAGTGACCTCAACCGCTGGTTTTATCGGCGACATCGTTGTTCCAACATATACAGTTGCAAATGCACCCTCCGCTGCTACAGCGGGTGCAGGTACTGTTGTATTTGTTTCAAACGGCGCAGCAGGCGCAGCAATTTTGGCTTTCTCTGACGGAACAAACTGGAAGCGTTCCGACACAGGTGGCACAATCGCAGCAGCATAAGGAGCTAGGTTATGAGCAGGTTCAAACCAGCTTCCGCAGAGGAACTCGCGCGTCGGGGGCTAAACCCTGACGGTACTCCAGCCAAGAAAGAGGCTTCTAAGCCGGTTATGGCTAAGAAACCGGCGCTTAAAAAGGCTGCTTCTAAGAAAAAGGACTAGATCATGGCTGGTCAAGAAGTACGAGCTTATAACTTTGCGGTAGGCGATAGCGCCGCACTTGTAGGCCCATCACGCGGTAGACTGCAGGGGGTTCTAGTGAACGCCGCATCCGCAGCTGCTTTTACTATCCGTAGTGGGTCAGCTACTGGCCCTATCATACTACAGTTAACTTTACCTATTGGCTGGAATGACATATTTCTTCCAAACGACGGTATTTTAGCTGATGACGGTTGTTATGTTTCTGCCTTTACGGGCTCAGGGAATGTGATGACGTTACTTATAGAGTGATATGTTATGGCTGGTAATGATGTACTCTCCGCTCACGCCCACACCTCGGCAGTACTTATAAATCGTAGGTGCCGTTTAAGGGGTGTGGTCGTAAACACAGCGTCTGGCACGTCGGGGGATGTAGTATTCTACGACAATGCATCCGCCGCTTCCGGCACTGTGCTTCTTGAGGTTGACGAGAAGGCTCAGAGTACAGTCGATATTATAATACCGGGAGATGGCATACTCGCTAAAAATGGCGTGTATGTATCACTACCCTCGAACGTAACCGCTACAATCTTTTATGAGTGAGCTATGGCTGAAAAGAAAAAAGGTACTATGAAAGGCCACACCATCAAAGGGGGTCATAAGCGCCCTACTAAGTCTGGTGCGGGTATGACCAAGAAGGGTGTGGCCAAGTATCGTAAAGACAACCCCGGCTCTAAGTTGAAGACAGCTGTTACAGGTACAGTGAAGAAAGGTAGCGCAGCCGCCAAGCGGCGTAAGTCCTACTGCGCCCGCTCCGCAGGCCAGATGAAGCAGTTTCCTAAAGCTGCTAAAGACCCGAACAGCCGTTTACGGCAAGCTAGAAAAAGGTGGAAATGTTGATATGATGGGACGTTCTTCTATGGGAAGCCAACTTACTGGCGACCGCGTTAAAAAGATGGCTAAAGGCGGCAGTGCTTGTCCGTCATGCGGCGCAATGAAATGTGCTTGCGGCGGTAAAATGAAGAAGATGGGCGCTGGCGGTAAGATGACCCGAGGCGACGGCTGCTGCATGAAGGGTAAAACCAAAGGTCGTACGGTCTGATGGCACCAAAAAAGAAATCCACTGTTAATGCCGCGGGTAACTACACCAAGCCCACTATGCGGAAGAACTTGTTTAGCAAGATCAAATCAGGTGGTAAGGGCGGCAAACCCGGACAGTGGTCTGCTCGTAAAGCTCAGATGCTTGCGAAGCAGTATAAAGCTAAAGGTGGGGGCTACAAGAAGTGAAGAAGCCACAGAAAAGCCTGAAGGCTTGGACCAAGCAGAAATGGCGGACAAAGTCTGGTAAGCCATCGACGCAAGGGAAAAAGGCCACAGGGGAGCGGTATCTTCCTGAGAATGCTATCAAGAATTTGACGGCTAAGGAATACGCCGCTACTACGAAGACGAAGCGTGAAGCCACTAAAAAGGGTAAGCAGGTTGCCAAGCAGCCTAAGAAGATTGCCAAAAAGACGGCGAAGTATAGGAAGGCCTAGACCATGGCAGTTGTTGTTCCAGACTTAGCAGAGTTGTTTGAGGAAGCCTTTGAACGCGCAGGCCTCGAAATGCGTACTGGGTATGATGCAAAAACCGCACGGCGTAGCCTCAACATAATGACGTTGGAGTGGCAAAATCGTGGTTTGAACTTGTTCACCATCGAGGCCGGGACTTTGCCCCTTGTTGCAGGTACAGCAACTTACACTTTGCCGACAGACACTATTGATTTGATCGAGCACCAGCTTCGAACTGACTCGGGTACGTCACAACAGCTAGATTCGTATATACAGCGTATGAGTGTATCCACCTACGCGCAGCAGGGCAATAAAAATACTCAGGGACGCCCTTCGCAAATTTATGTGCAGCGAAACGCTACCGATGTAGAAGTAACTCTATGGCCGGTACCAAACACTGCTACAACATATGAGTTATTTTACTATAGACTGAAAGGTATTGATAGCGCCACTAGCATAGCTGGGGACACCAATTCTATACCTCCTCGTTTTGTACCCGCACTGGTGTCCGGGTTGGCTTACTATGTTGCCATGAAAAAACCTGAAGTCGCTGATCGGGTTATACCTTTGAAGCAAGAATACGAAGAGCAGTTCCGTATGGCTGCAGATCAAGACCAAGACCGCTCTACCCTTAAAATAGTTCCGTTCCGAGGAGCTATCTAATGGCTGGGTACGCCAGTGGTAAACACGCCTACGGCATATGTGACCGAACCGGGTTCCGCTATAAGCTGGAAGACCTTGTGTTTGAGGTACAGCACGGCGTACGCACTGGCCTGCGTGTAGGCAAGGATGTGTTTGATCCTGACCAACCACAAAATTTTCTCGGGGACGTTAACACCGCTGACCCGCAGTCTTTGCTGAACCCTCGTCCAGATGTGGACCCGGGTAGAGGCTTATTTGGCTGGAACCCTGTTTGGAACCCAGCGCAATATATGGTAGGCTCCGTAGGGAGCGTTACCGTTGCAACAACTGATGGAGATTAATATGCCAGCCCCTAGAAAATCCTTGCGCCCTAAAGCCCGCACTAAGAAAGCCATGAAAGCCGCGCAAGAGCGCGCAGAAACTGGGGCCGTTGCACGTGGTAACGCCGCTGCAAAACGCCTAGCCAGAGAAGAGGCCATGACCGAGGCTATGATGGGCATGAAAGACGGTGGCAAGTTGAAGATGGTCAAAGGTCCGGGCGGCAAAATGGTCCCTGACTATGCTGCTGACGGTGTAGGCAAGATGGCTTACGGCGGCAAGATGAAGAAAGTCAAGAAGATGGGTGACGGCGGTATGTGCCGCGGCATGGGCGCTGCTACACGTGGCGGCAACTATAAAATGGGGTAAGTTCTGATGAACTATGGGGAACTAAAACAGGCTATTCAAGATTATACTGAGAACTCAGAAACTACGTTTGTGAGTAATCTCCCTCTGTTTATCCGTGCCTCTGAAGAACGCATACTAAAAACTGTGCAGCTGGATTTGTTTCGGCGTAATCAGACTGCGACCTTAACCGCGGCAAACCCGTATTTGAACTGCCCTAGTGATTTCTTGGCTCCCTTTTCGTTGAGTTACACGTTAAACGGTGCTCGTGAATTTGTAGAGTTTAAGGATGTTTCGCTTGTTCAAACATATACTCCAGACACTGCCACGCAGGGAGTTCCTGTGTACTACGCTCAGTTTGATGTGGAGAACTTTTTGATCGCTCCAACTCCAAATATAAATTATGCAGTAGAGCTGCACTATTTATACCGCCCTGCCAGTCTAACTGCAGGGGCAGACTCCGGTACAACTTGGATAAGCACTAATGGGGACTTGGCGTTGTTATACGGGTCTTTAGTTGAGGCCTACATTTTTATGAAGGGTGAGCAAGACATAATGCAGCAATATACGCAGCGTTTTAATGAGTCTATAATTGCTCTGAAAATGCTGGGTGAAGCGAAAGAAACAACACAGGAGTATCGTGTTGGTAAAGTCGTGAGGGCTAAAGAGTAATGTTTAAGATAGATGTTAGCATACCGGAAGAGCCTTTCTTGACGGTAAAAACTACAGAAAACCGGGGGTTTACCCCTGACGAAGTTGCTGAACGCTGTGTTGAAAAGCTGATTAGTGTGTCGGATGGGGCGCATCCCGCAATACGCGATCAAGCTAAAGCGTTTCAAAAACACATGGAAAAGGTCGTTGCTTTTTATATGCGAGAAGCTATTCGCAGTGACCGCACAACTGTGTATAATGCCCTAAGAGACGCTGGGCACCCTGAACTGGCTGACGCAATAAGGAGACTTTAAAATGGCGATCACACAAGCAATGTGTACGTCTTTCAAGACAGAATTACTTGAAGGCAAGCACGATTTCACTAACGGGGCTGACACAATGAAGTTAGCTTTGTTTACAAGCTCTGCTACGCTTAACGCAACCACGACCGACTACTCGACTACGAACGAAGTGTCTGGGACGGGTTACAGCGCAGGCGGCGGTACGTTGGTAAACGTAACTCCAACGTCCTCTGGCACAACCGCGTTTACTGATTTTAACGACCTGACCTTCTCGTCGTCTACGATCACAGCAAACGGCGCGATGATCTACAACACTCAAACGGGTGGCGGATCAGGTACAACAGATGCGGTTGTTATCTTGGCGTTTGGTTCTGATAAGACTTCGACCAATGGTGATTTTACTATCCAGTTTCCCACTGCCGACGCGACAAACGCCATTATCCGTATAGCCTAAGAGGTAACTCCTTATGGCGTCGATAACCGGATGGGGTAGAGGTACATGGTCTCAAGGTGCTTGGGGCGAAGCCATTCCGGTTATTCTTACGGGAGAGGCCGCTACAGGTGCGGCTGGTTCGGTTGCGGTTGTCGCTGAAGCTAATGTCCCGGTCACAGGGCTTGAGGCTACAACGGGTGTAGGTTCCGTAGTCGTTGCGATTGGGATTGATGTAGTTGTCACTGGCGAAACTGCCACGGGCGGCGTTGGTTCTGTTACAGCTATAGGCAATTCTCTTGTTGTTCCAACAGGCGTTGCAGCGGCTGGTGCGGTCGGTACAGTAACCGCCTCTGGGAACTCGGTGCATGTCATCGTTCAAGAGGAAGAAGCTCTTGGCGAAACAGGGTCCGTTATAGTTTCATCTGATGCTATAGTCTCGGTTACAGGTGCCGCTGGTATTGGGGGACTTAACTCTGTTGTTGTCGCTGCGGAGTCTAATGTACCTGTCACGGGTATCGCGGCTACGGCTGGTGTTGGTTCTGTTACAATCCTTGCAGATGCCGTTGTACTGCCTACTGGAGTAGCCGCCACGGCTGACGTTGGCTCAGTTGTGGTCACTTCCGACGCGGTTGTGCTGCCCACAGGAGTTGAGTCGGAGGGCGAGCTTGGCGAGGTAGACATAGGCATTCAAGTCGATGTTCCAGTAACAGGCTTGGAAAGTACGGCAAATGTTGGTAGTGTAGTCGTAACCGCTGATACGAATGTTTCAGTAACGGGCCTAAGCGCCACAGGCGAAGTTGGAAGTATCTTTGTTTGGAGCGAAATAGACCCGAACCAAAACCCGAACTGGACAGGGATTTCGCCGTCACAGTCGCCCAGTTGGACCGAAGAAACGCCGAGTCAAACCCCCGGCTGGACAGATATAGCGGCATAGGAGAAGCAAATGCCTAGTACATATACAACGGCTAACGGTATTGAGCTTATCGCTACGGGCGAACAGTCCGGTGCATGGGGCGATACAACAAATGTTAATCTTCAGATTGTTGACCGCGTTCTTACGGGCGTAGGCACGATATCTCTTTCTGGGACGACGCACACTCTTACTACCACAGATGGCACACTATCGGATGGTATGTACAAGGTTTTAGTTTTAAGTGGGTCTCCTTCTGGGACTAACACCATTACTATTGCCCCGAACGACGCTCAAAAAGTTTATTTTGTATATAACAACTCCGGTCAATCCGCGATCTTCACCCAAGGCTCTGGAGCAAATATTACTGTGGCTAATGGGGCAACCAAGCTCATCTATACAGATGGTGCTGGGGCCGGGGCAGCGGTCTTCGACTTTACCGCAACCTTAGAGATGGCCTCTGTAAACATTACGGGGGGCTCCATTACGGGTATTACGGATTTAGCAGTAGCAGACGGTGGCACGGGTGCTTCTACGGTATCCGCGGCTCAAACAAATCTACAAGTAGACCCGGCTGGCACAGCCGTGGCCTTAGCAATCGCCTTGGGTTAGGATAGAAAATGGCAAATACTTTTAAACGAAAACTTTCAAGGGCCATAGGCACTTCGTCTACGGCAGTTGGCGGCTACACGGTTCCAAGTTCCACATCGACTACGGTCATTGGCTTGGTGGTGTCGAACGTCACGGCCTCTCAGGTTTTGATCACGGCCACGGTCAACGATGCGTCGAACGACACGCACCTCATTAAGGACGCCCCTGTCCCAAGCGGCGGTGCGATTGTTATTGTTGGCGGCGATCAAAAAGTTGTTCTTGAGACTGCCGATAGTGTTAAAGTGCAATCCAACACGGCGGCGTCTGTAGACGTAGTAATGAGCATTCTGGAGATCACCTAATGTCATACCTTGGAAACCCACCCGCAGAGGCGTTTACTACTACCGTTAAGGACAGCTTCGACGGTGATGGTTCCACTACGGGTTTTACAATGTCTCAGCCCAGCGTCACGAACGACGTTCGTGTTGTTGTTGAAAACGTGGTTCAAGACCCTACAGTTGCATATACTTGCGCGGGGACTACGCTGACGTTTACGTCTGCCCCGCCCTCTGGCACGGACAATATCTACGTTGTGCATTTGGGTCCAGCAATTCAGACGGCACAACCCCCTGCCGAGATTTCCATTGCGACTTCGTTTCTTAACACTGTAGCTTTTAACAACAACACCTCCTACATTGATAACGCTAAGGCGATCTTTGGAGTGGGTGGCGATCTTCAAATATTTTCTGACGGGACTTCTGGACAGGTAACAGGGAGCCTTACGATTTCGGGCGGGGTTGCTGTTGGAAGTGCGTTGGACATCCGAGAGGTATATGAAAAGGTAACGACTCAGGTTTCTACTACGGGAACGATAACTTTTGACACCACTGCACAGGCTGTTGAGTTATACACGGCGGACCAGACTGCAAATCGCACGATTAATTTTAGCAATGTAAATGCTAACTTGGCTATTGGTCAGTCTGTTACTTCGGCCATTTTGCTAACTAATGGTGCAACGCCATACTATCTAAACGCCTACCAAGTCGATGGATCGGCAGTCACACCTAAATGGCAAGGCGGCTCTGCCCCCTCCGCAGGTAATGCCAGTAGCATCGACAGCTACAGCTTCACTATCATCAAGACTGCGGACGCGACGTTCACTGTCCTAGCTTCGCAAACGCAGTTCGCATAAGGGTTAACGACAATGCCTACGCTCTCGACATTTGGTGCTGCATCGGCCGGAGCTTTTGGTTTTGGTAAAGGCTTGCCCAAAGTTGGTTTTTCTTTCCTAATTGTCAGCGGCGGGGCTTCTGGCGGATCGGGGGAAAGTGCAAACTACCGAGCGGCTGGCGGGGGCGGAGCGGGAGGTCTTCTTGCCGATAGCTCAGATTTTATTTCTGGCAATCAATACACTATAACGGTTGGAGCGGGTTCTGGGGGACTAAACCCACCAACAGCGGGTGGCGTTTCTTCTATTTCGGGTACGGGCTTAACCACAATATCCCCAACAGCGGGCGGTCCGGGCGCTTCTGCGGGTAGTGACTACAGCCGAGATGGTGGCTCGGGCGGTGGCGGGGCCGTTGGAGGAGAGCAAGGAGGCGGGTCAATAAGAGCTCCGGGCTCGGCGGTTTCGGGCCAAGGTAATGATGGCGGAACAGCTTTCATTAGCTCCAGCACCCTTGCAACAGGCGGCGGTGGTGGTGGAGCCGGAGCGGCTGGATCAAATGCAGGGAATGGCTCCGCTGGATCGGGGGGCAGCGGATTTGCGTCTTCAATTACTGGATCGTCTGTAACTTACGCTGGCGGCGGCGGCGGTGGATATGGCGGCACTGGAACGGGCGCATCCGGCGGATCGGGTGGTGGCGGCAAGGGCGCGGGTTCAGACGGTGAAGATACAGCCGTTTCAGGGTCCGCAAATACAGGTGGCGGCGGTGGCGGTGGTGGTGGTAGGACAGGCGGTAGCCGTAAAATTGGTGCTTTTGGCGGTTCTGGCGTTGTAATCCTTAGCATACCCACAAGCGATTATACTGGAACCGTAACGGGTTCTCCCACGGTAACTACGTCTGGCGATAACACGATATTAAAGTACACCTCTTCTGGAACGTACACGGCTTAAAGGAAAGTAGACATGACTCGAGCAAGAGACCTAGCAGACCTTGGAAGTGGAATCACTTCTGGCGATCTTGCTGATGATAGCATTACAACGGCTAAGATTGCTGATGCCAATGTAAACGAGAGCAAGCTGCAAGTTAGCAATGCTCCTGTTAATGGCTATGCCCTCACAGCGCAGTCAGGTAATACTGGTGGCATGACTTGGGCGGAAATGGCTGCGGGTGGGACTACCCTGATTAGCACAACAACTGTTACCTCTAACGTAGGGTCTGTAGCTATTGCTTTGCCTACAGGATACGGTGCGTTCGAGCTTTTCTTAGAGGGAGTGGCACCGAGTTCAACTGGTGTAAGCTCAACATTAAGTGTTAGATTTAGCTCAGATAACGGCTCCAGTTATTATCAATCTTCTGGTAGTTATAATTCAAGTGGCTCCAATGCCGCACAGATTCCCATTACAGCGGCAAATGATTTTAACAATGAAGTTTACATAGCTTTGACTATACAAGGAGCCAAAAACTCTGGCGTTAGAACTACAGTTTTCTCTGAACAACTTTTAATGACCACTACTGGTGAGTTTCGCAGTGCTGCTGTGATCGGTGGAGGGTACAATGGTGACACCGTTATGACAAACATTCTAATCTTCCCTCTTGGCGGAGGTTTAGACATATCGGGTGGAACATTTAGATTATATGGAAGGGCTGTATGATGAGTAAGAAATATGTAGACGGTGTTCTCACCTATATGACAGAGGAAGACATTGCTCAACGTGATGCTGATAACGCAGCATACGCCGCTGAAATTGCTGCTAATGGATACAAATTTGAACGTGCCGCAGCTTACCCTAGCATCGAAGACCAGCTTGACGACATATTCCACAATGGCATTGATGCTTGGAAAGCTAACATACTAGCGGTGAAAAAAGCTCACCCTAAACCGGAGGGCAACTAATGCCGTATCAAGGACGCCAGCCCAACTTAGGTGTACGAAGCCGCTTCGTTTACATTGCGACGGCGGGGCAAACCTCGTTTAGCGGCTCAGATACAAACAACTTGGTGCTTAGTTACCAAGACGGTGCTTATGTTGACGTATATTTAAACGGGGCGCTTTTGATACCCGTGACAGACTACGCTTCTACCACGGGAAATACGGTGGTGTTAACCAGCGGCGCGGCGGTTTCGGATACGGTAGAAATTTTGGCTTACGACATAGGCACTCTTGCAAATGCCTATACACGAGCCGAAGCAGATGCTAAGTTCTTATCAACCAACACTGACGGCGGCTTTGCGAACAGTGTGTATACTGCCGCGCAAACAATAGATGGAGGATCGGCGTAATGGCTGATAAAATTCAAATACGCCGCGACACGGCAGCTAACTGGACCTCGGCCAATCCCACCCTTGCGCAGGGTGAACTCGGTTTGGAGACAGATACAAGTCAGCTTAAAGCTGGGACGGGTACAACCGCATGGACTAGCTTGGGGTATTACAACCTTGGGGCTCTTACAGACCCGACCTTTACTGGTACGCCGATTGAGGACATCTATGTAATCTCTGGCACATCTTATGCCCTAGAACCAAGCAACGGCTCCATCCAGACGCATACCTTGACAGGTGCCACGACGTACACAGACGCCTTTTCCGCTGGTCAGGCTATCACCCTGATGATTGACGATGGCTCTGCCGCAACGATTACATGGCCCACGATGACATGGGTCAACAATGCTGGTGTTGCACCTACGTTAGCAACAACAGGATACACAGTCATTACAGTCTGGAAAGTTGGAAGCACACTTTACGGTGCATTGGTAGGGGATGGAACCTAATGCTCAGTCAGAGAAGTTTAGGTGCTGCGGGTACGGGTCTTGTCCTACCCTCAGACGATGAGTTCAACCGTGTCTCGTTCCTGTCTCACTTCGATGGCACCAACAACGGCGTCAACAACGTGTTCGACGATAGCTCGTCCAGCAACCACACCATCACAGCAAATGGCAATGTAACCCAAGGCAGCTTTGGTCCGTTTGCACGGCCTGATGGCGAGTGGGGTGTGGCGTTTCTAAAGCCTAATAGCGACAACCAGAATATCTACGCCGCTTACAATAATGCAGACACTGCTTTTGGAACTAGTGACTTTACGGTTGAGTTATTTGCCTTCTTTTCCGTAGCCCCCGGCAGCGGCGATTACGCAAATGTTTTTGACTTTAGGACGGGTGGTAACACAAATCACATTGACCTTTATTTCGGCGATAGTTCCAAAAGACTTGTCTACTTTGCGGGTGGGAATACTATATTTACCTCTTCAACAGATTTACCTATTGGCGAGTGGGTACATCTTGCTCTTGTGCGGGCTTCTGGAACCACGACCTTATATCAAAATGGCGTATCCGTAGGCTCTGCTTCCGACTCTACTAACTTTTCAGCGGCTATCTTTAGATTTGGCTCAAGATACACGGACAATTTCGGCATGACGGGATCAATATCTAACACCCGTGTTGTAAAGGGTTCGGCTGTTTACACTTCTGCATTTACCCCCGCAACTTCCCCATTGACCGCAATTACAAATACCGTTTTCTTGTCGGCGCAGGGCAATAGATTTGTAGACAACTCAGGGTCGGCTCATACTGTAAGCGGTGTCAAATCCCCAGCCGTATCCGCCTTCGGCCCCTTCCTGACCAGCGAGGTTTATGACGCAGGGGTAAATGGTGCGAGTGCTTACTTTGATGGGTCTGGGGATTATTTAACTGTTCCTGACAGTTCTGAGTTTACTTTGGGCAATACATTTACATTAGAGGCGTGGATATATCCAACTGCGAGCAACAATTATAATTCTGTGCAAAACCAAAACGGTTCATCTGGTTATTATTGGGCGCATGTCTCCGGTGAGAAGATGCAATTTTATAGAGGCATTGGTGGCGGTATCCAACACGATAGTGATGCAAGCTCAATGGTAAACCAGTGGACACACGTTGCTTACGTCTGTGATGCGGGTACAGCGTATCACTATATTAACGGTGTAAGGTCGGGCAGTAGCGTAAGCATGAGTGTTTCGGATATTAGTGCCGTTATAACGCTAGGTATTCAAGGCAGTAGTTTTCCTTTTCCCGGGTACATATGTGATTATAGAATGGTCGTAGGAACAGCAGTGTATTCTGGTGCAACTTATACTATCCCAACAGCCCCACTTACAGCAGTAACAAACACCAAGCTGCTGCTAAACATGGCAGACGGTCAGGCGATTGACAGCGCAGCGCAAAACAATCTGACGTTGTTTGCCAATGCCAAGATCAGCAATACGCAGAGCAAGTTTGGCGGTACGTCTTTGGCTCTGGATGGCACTGGTGATTATGCACAATACCAAAACCCTGTAGCTTTTGGCACGG